>Ga0160428_1000253_pt1 | contig 65113 bp, 56 predicted proteins | sample SolpanmetagenomM_FD_108198 | JGI IMG/M metagenome (GOLD analysis project Ga0160428, IMG submission 108198) | Solar panel surface microbial communities from Lawrence Berkeley National Laboratory, California, USA - M | ecosystem: Engineered > Built environment > Solar panel > Unclassified ... | reverse complement strand
TTCCATCCGGTTTGCTTCAGCTCAACACAACGATGTCGCAGGGCTTCATAATCTGCTTGTTTGTAGGTAGCCATAACGAGCCAAAGCACAAATATTAACAGACTTACTCACTCAGCAATAAGCGTAAAGAGTTGCATTGACCCCGAATGACGCTAAACGTACCTGACCATTGATAGGGGAGCAATCCCCACGATGTTGCCGAATAGTTGTAAGTGCCTGGGGCTAGTGTTACTGTTACTGACCCCTGCTCACCGCACGACGGCCCCCCACTGCTACAGTACTTATTGATTCTCCCCTCGGAGCATTGTTTACGTAAACGCTTATATCCCCCTTGTCTCCTACGCTCGTGTAGAATAGGTGGCTACCCGTCGTTGCAAGGCCGCTTATGTCGATGTTCTGCGTTTTGGTATCCTCACCGGCATCATTCTTTGCGGTCAGTGACACCGTATACCGACCGTTATCTGATTGTTATGGGTCGTGTTGTCGATGGGCAACGTTACCAAATAGTCGACAAATTCCTGACCGATAGCCGAAGTCAATTCTTTAGTCGGCAGTGATAGCAGGTCGGCCCCCTTTGCACATGCTTTCCACTTATTAGCGAAACCGCTATACGACTTGTACGACGTTCCGGTGAGTACCTTTTTTTGGTACGTCAGGTAGTCGGTTAGCCGTCGAACTTTGGTCGGCTCGACTGGCTGATTGTCGGAGTCGTAATCGTAGTGATAGAGTTTTGATTTCCGGAAAAGTGGCAGGTCTAATTTGTGGTTTTCTGCGGGTGTAAGGCCATAAATTGTTAAGCGATTTGTTAAGTTCAAATGGGTGTACATGTAAAAAGGCCGCTACCTAACTGGTAGCGGCCTTTTTACGTGTTCTCGTGGAGACGGAGAGATTCGAACTCTCGTCCAGTCAAGGAAACCGACGTGCTTTCTACATGCTTAGGTCTACTTGGGATTGTCGGGAATCAGCCCGGTGCAGACCAGACCTAGCATCATCCGTAGGTGCTTTTGTCTTATCCGTTGTCAACACCATTATCCGGACCAGCGCTGCGTGTCGACGCCCCCTGATCCAACCAGCAGCACGTAGGTCGGGGAGACGATGGCTAGTGCTTAATCCTCCGGATTAGGCAGCCATGGCGTAGTTATATTCGCCAGTTATTGTTTTGACGATTTGTTCGGGTCGGGAAATTCCGTCAACTCCCGGCATGCTTACCCGCGACCTCTGCAAGCTGTCAATTCCGGTCGTCCCCAGAAACGACACCCGCTTGGGGCGTGTAAGTCAGAACGGCCCTGACCGGTGAAAAGTTCAGGAAATCATGGGCGATTCGTCCGCGAAACAGCCTTGCTCCCCTGTCTGAACCCGCCCTGTACGCACAAATGGCGTGTTTTTGCCATCTCGATCTGACCGCGCCGAGGCTTCGATCGGGATGATAAAGGCGTTCGATCGACAGCAATCCAATGCAATTTGCTACTTCCCTGTATTGAAATAAGACAATTTATTATAAACTAATTCGCATAAAATTGGTTAGTACAGCATCAACGAACGAAGAGATTTTACCAGCTAACCGCATGACGCTCACCCCATTTGAAACCAGCCTGTATGAATGCATGACGCCTTTCTTCGCCAGCCATGACTACACGCTTATTCCTGACCGGAAGCAGTACCGCCGGTCAGTTGATACGGGATTTAAAAACGTGATCCTGTCAGCAGCGTATTACGAGGATGAAGTACGGCTGGAAGTAAATTTTGGGTGCCGAAATGAGCAGGTCGAGCAGATTGCCCAGCAGTTTCTCAACAGCCTGACCGAATACCGGACTGAGGCCAACACCGTTATCCTGTCGATTGGCAAGTTCAGTGGCTTCCAGTATTTCCGCTACAAAATTCATTCGGCCGCCGAGTTGCAGGCCGTTTGCGGACAGATCGAATTATTCTTCAACGAGGTGGGGTTCGATTTCCTGAACACCGCCTGTTCGCTCGCTACCCTCGATCGATTGCTCAACGAGCACCCTAATCAGCCCTGCCTGTACGTCTATAACCAGACGCACCGCTGCTACAAAGGGTTGATTGCCGCCCGGCTTTCGCACAATCCCCACTTCGACGGTCTGGTCGACAGTTACCGCTACCTGCTCACCCGGCAGACTCAGAACCCTTACGAGCAAGTTTACTTCGAGCGGCTGGTCCTTTACCTGCGCCATTACTCGGCCAATTGAGTGCAGTGTACAGTTTACGGTGGCCACTGCTGATGTGTAGCCCAGCCGTCCACGTCTGGTGGCCGTCTGGCCAGTTGATTCAGGCGACAGCTTTTTGGTCGCTATAGCGCCCACCAGACGTGGACGGCTGGGCTACAAGCTGCCGCCAGCCACTGTAAGCTTATCTATAGCCCTACAAATTGCGCAATGACGGCGGCAAAACCGGGTGTGACCGGGAGCGCAGGCTGATTGTATGTCTGTCGGTTACCGATCAGACTGGACCCGGCGTAGTTCTTCAGCTGATGCGTCATCTGGTCGAATAGGGTAAAGGCCGCGTCGGGGCGGGCGGTACGCAGCCGTTCGGCGTCGACGGGCGACAACTGCGTGTCGTTGCCAGCCTGGATGATGAGTACCGGTCCACCGAATGCTTTCAGCGCATCGACCGGATCGAGCTGCATCCAGGCGCGGTAAGCCGGTTGCGCCCGCAGGGTAAACTGGGCTTTCAACTGTACGCTTTGCGGATGAACGGTCTGCCCCGTTCGTAAGGAGTCGAGCAGGCCGAGCAGTTCCTGGCGTACGTCGGCTGGACCCGTGGCGGGCATCAGCCGGTCGCGTAGCAGGTCGGCCAGATTACGACCGGCCCCGGCCAGTGAAATAACCTTATTGGCCCCTGCCTGCCGGGCGGCCAGCATCCCAACGAGTGAGCCTTCATCGTGTCCGGCGACGATTACCTGCCGAAATCGCCCGTCGGCCCGAAGCAGGCGAATGAATCCCACCGCGTCGCTGATGTAGTCGTCGGGGAGGGGCGGCTGTGGCAGTTTCGTCAGGGCATCAGCGCGGCCTGGTCCCGAAAATCGTTTGTCGTAGCGGGCCACCGCCAGCCCCTGCATCACCAGACTGTCAGCGAGTAATTTGTAGGTGTTGCCGGTCAGTCCGTAGGGGCTGTTTCCATCGCGGTCGATAGGCCCTGTGCCGCCAACGATCAGCACGACCGACCGGTTTTTGGGTGATCCGGCGGGGATTGTCAGCGTGCCGGTCAGCGTCAGGTCGACGTTGGCGGGCTGCGTGATTTTGTACTGAATGGCTTCGGTCGTCTGGGCGCTGGACCGGTAGACAACGAGGCTGACGAGCAGGAAAATCAGCGTAAAACGAACCATATGCAAACGAATGTGGATGTGTTGCAAGTTACAGCCGCGCGCAAAATCAAGGCAACACACAATCCACAAAAATGACACCAGCCGCCGATGCTACCTTATACCATTTCGTATACGGCAGTTAGTATCGACGGCTGATCGGGACGTCACTGGGTAAGCGTTGGCACCGGGCGCTTCTGTCATCCCGACAACGGAGAGATTCTGGGTGCATGCTGGCCATACCCCCCGCCCCCTTAAAGGAGGAGAAATTTGCAAATAAACTTCTCCTCCTTTAAGGGGGCGGGGGTAAACGGGACAGTAAACAAAACCGCCTGATACCGAAGATCCCTCCGTTGTCAGGACGACAAAACAGTTACCGTAATTGCCTGATAGACGATTCTTGCTACAGTCGAAAGCCCACCGAAACTGTGCCGTTGCGCCCGTCGGATGACCACACACCGGGGCCGGGGTACATAACGGGACGTTTGGTGAAGTACTGCGTATTGGTCGCGTTGCTCAGGCTTCCCCGAATCACCACGTGCTGCCCAATCGACCAGGTAGCGTTGACGTCGAGCAGGCCATAACCCGGCACCGGCCCGCGTGCTCCGTTCGGAGTGGGAACGGGCGTGTTCAGTGCATCGGAAAACGTGCTGCTGACGTAGCTGTACTGGGTCGTCAGGCTGATAGTGCGGTAGCGAATCGTCAGGCCGTTGCGCGTGGTCCAGGTCGGTGCCGATTCTACTTTGTTGTTCACGACGCTGACATTTTCCGCGCCGTTGGTCACGCGCCCGCTGATGTAACGGGCGTCCATGTAAGCGGTCGACGTGAAGGCGCTGAACCGTACCCGACCGGTCTGTACCAGATCCGCTTCGAGCAAGGCTTCGACACCCCGCGTGCGGCTGTTGCCGATGTTCGTACGCAGGACATAGGCGGTTCCGTCGGCGTCGGCTCCGACAATCATCCCCATCCGGTTGCGGTACAGTAATTCGTAGACACTCACGTTGGCGTGCAGCCCCGACCAGTAGCCGTTTATGCCCGCTTCGAGGGTATAGCCGTGCGCGTCGAGCAGGTTGTTGGCTACGCGTTCGTAGATCGACGACGGAATAATGTCTTTGAACACCACCGGCCGGTACGCCTGCGACCAGCCGCCGTACAGCTGCACCGTTGGCGACAGCTTGTATTGCCCGCTGATGCCCAGCAGGGCGAAGCGGTGGGCGATGTCGCGGGGCAGGTTGGCCGGATCGTAGTAGGCGATGGTGCCGCGCATATCCGTCTGCCCGTTTTCCACCCGAATACCCGGCGAAACGGTCAGGCGGGGCGTCAGGTGAAATTGGCTTTCGGCAAACCCGGCGATGTTGCGGGTGTAGTAGTGCAGGTCGCGCACGAACGGCCGCACCAGCGTCAGGTCGTAGTCGGTACCCGTTGTGCCGACGCCCAGTTGTTGCCGGTGCAGATCGTTGTTCATACCCTGCACACCCACCGCCACCGTCGCCGGAATGCCCAGCACCGTGTATCGATGCAGAAGCCGCAACTCGGCTGTGTAGCTGTTGAAGTGGTCCTGATCGACCTGCCGGTTGCGGTACTGCCCCGTCTGCCGGTTGATGGTATCGGGTACGATGGCAAAGGCGTCGATCAGCACACTATTGCGCGCGCCCACCACCGCCGATACCGTTGCCGATAGCCTGGTGCGGTCCGACAGTTGCCAGTTGAGTCGCAGCGACGGCACGTATATATCGGGGCTAAAGAAGTTACGCGAGCGCGTCGACTGGCGCGGGTCCTGCGCAAACTGCGCGTCGGTCAGCGGACCGGGTGATTGTGTTCTGTACGTTGAACGGCCGAGTTCAGCCGACAGTTTCAGCCGGGGTGTCGCCTGATAATCGAGACTCACGAACTGCGCTTCGGCGTCGCTGCGGCTGTTCTGTCGGTAGCCATTCTGCCCGCGCCGGTAGTAATAGCCGTAGTATGTGAGCTTGCCGGTGCGCCCGCCGATGGCATTGTAGGTGCTCAGCAGACCGTATGAACCAACTGCGTTGATGCTCTCGAACCCAAACCGGCGGGTTGTATCGGCGCGTTTGGTAACGTAGTTAATCATCCCGCCAAACTGCGCGCCGTATTGCAGCGAGGCCGTGCCGCGCACCAGTTCAACCCGCTCGATACTTTCCATCGGTGCCGAGTAGTGGCTGGCCGGGTAGCCGTACATATCCGAGTTGGTGATGACGCCATTCTGCCGGATGTTCAGCTCCCACGACCGGTGCGAATCCAGTCCACGGGTGGAGACGTTCAACTGGTTGCCGGTGCCGTCCATGTCGTAGACGAACAGGCCGGGAATGCGGGCCAGCAACTGCCGCGCCGATTTCTGGGCAATGTTGGCGTCCTGACCGGTGATCGAGATGATTTCGCTGCGTTTGCCCGCCAGCAGGTAGGTACCGTTTACATCGGGCAGCGATTCGGTAATGGGCATACGCCGACCTGCCACGGAAACGGGGTCGAGTGTCCGCGTGCGTAGCGTATCGACGGTGGTTTTTTGCTTCGCTGGCGATTGCGCGTGCAGCGTTAGCGACAGTGCCAGTCCGGCACTGAGGAAGAGGTATTTCATGGATGTGCATTCGTTTGGATAGGAAAACAGACCCTAACCGGTAAGCGGGTGGAGTGTGTAGCCTGGACGTCCACGTCCGGGTGGCCGACAGGCCAACTACGCACAGCGGATGCTATGTTGGTCGCTGTCGCGCCCACCCGGACGTGGACGTCCAGGCTACGAGCACGCCAGGCTATACCTGTGGGTTACACCAACTTAAACGAATGCTTCCGGCGGGGGGGAATGAACGGCGCAGGGGCGCGAGGATACGAAAACAACCAGTTCAGGCATACGAACTGCCGCTACACGGCCCAGGCCCGGCGCGGGGAGGGTCGGGCGGTGGCTGGGCGAATATTCCTTCAGCAGCAGCTTCAGCAGCGAGTTGTTCTTGTGGCCGGTATCAGCCGATGTTGCGCTGATGTGCTTATCGAGGAACGTCAGCAGGTCGGCGGGCCAGAACGATTTACGACCCGTTTCGAGCCCGGCAATAAACAGCGTGTCGTTGCGCACGTCCAGACTGACGACACCGTAGTCGCGATTCCGGTAGCGGAAACCATCTTCGGTCGTGCGGGCCATCGTCCGGCTATCAGTCGGCGTTTTGAGGGCAATCTGAAACTCGATCAGGCTATCCGTCGACCGATAAACGGTCAGCCGCTCCGACAGGTCATGCTCCGCCCGCCACCAGTCGACCATGCCGACGATGCACTGGGCCAGCGCGTGGCACAGCAACAGGGTAAACAAACCGATGGCGACGAATCTGACGGGCATACTGGCGTAAACAGCACATCAAATTTACGCAAAACGGGCGAAAATCCACCTACGGACTATACATCGCTGCGTAGCACCATCCGCACGGTGACCGGACCGATCAGGCCCGATTCGAGCAGCGGAGACTCTTTGGTGTAGTGTTTCCAGGTGGCAAACGTCACGCGGCCGCCGGGGGGCTTGGGCTGTCCGTTTTTGTACCAGTCGGGCAGGGCTTCGATGGCACCCCCGCTCAGGCTGGCAAAGCCGCTGCCCCCCGCGCCGGGCGTGTAGCGGGCTTCGTCGGGCAGGTATTCGTCGCCGATAAGCCGGTTGGGCCACAGATTCGTTACCCGTACGAGCAGGTCGTTCGGGCCGGGCCGTAGCGCGTCGGTGATGTCGATCTGGTACGGACGGCTCCAGAGCGTCCCCAGTTCCCGCCCGTTGACAACGACTTCGGCAATCACCTCGCACTGCCCCAGATCGAGCAGGTACCGCTGCCGGTTCGAAGCCGTATTTTTTTGCGTCGTGAACGAGTGTCGGTACGTAGCTGTCCCCGAAAAATGCCGGACGCCATTGTCGGCATGCCGGTGCAGTGATGCGAGTTTGGGCAGCGTAATCTGCGCCGGTGCGCCGAGATTGGGTGGGAATGAAACCTGCCACGGCCCATCCAATCGCGCCGAAGGTGTTAGCCCGACGGCCCGGAGGCTGGTTGATTTACCCGTGCTGTCGACCATCGCATAGTCGCCGTTCTGGCCAAACAGCAGGGCAGATTTGCTGTACGGAGGCAGCGTAACGACTGGATCGGTGGGTATCGCCGGGCGGGGCTGCGCGGCCAGTTGGCTAATCTGCGCGTCGGTCAGGGCCGAGGGCGTCAGGGTCGGGCTGGTCATGTCGCCGTTGTAGAACGACGCCCCTTCGCGCAGGTAAGCCTGCCCCACGCCGGGGTGCACCGCCTTGCCAGCTTCCTTGCCGGTCTGTATCACCTTGCCGTTGACGTACACCGACGGAATACCCGCGCGGTACACTACCGCCACGTGACTCCAGCCCGACAGCGATGCCGGTGCTGCCAGCGTCAGGACGGGGTTGCCTGCGCCGTGCTGCCAGACGGCTACCCCGTTGCGCCCGATGGTCAGCCCCGCCGTTTCGTGACCCTCGCCGTAGAGCGTCTGGCCCGGTGGGGGGTAGATGGCGTAGTAATCCGTCCAGGGGTCGGCGATGTGGTCCATGAAGTTGCGGGTGCCGAGCATGACGTTCAGTTCCGGCTTGGCCCACAGGCTGATCGTGAAGTTGTTGACGACCTGCGGAAACAGCGTGCGGGGTTTCGCAGCAAAGGGCGTCGTGCTGAGCAGCATCTGCCCCCCGCGACTAACCGATTTGATCGACCGCCCGGCGGGGTTCCGAAACGCCACAAAGGCCGACCCCGCCGGGTCGAGCCGGAGTGCAACGCGGGTCGTGGTGCCGTCGGTGTCGTAGACGGGCAGGGGAGCGGTCTGTCCGGTGAGTGGGTTCCAGTGTTCGGGTTGCCGGTTGCCCACGCGAAACGTACAGACAAGGTCTTCACTCGTCCGGCGCTGATTCGCCAGGAAATACAGGTCCGTGTCGCCCACGCGCCGGTGAATCCACGTAATCGGCGCATCGCCCGACCGTGACGAAATCTGAACGTCGGGGCGGGTGCTTAGCTGTGTCAGCAGCGTATCGAGCGGCATTGCGCGGACGACCCGGCCGCTGCCTACCGGGCGGTCGTTCTGGTTTTCGGTTCCCCACAACTCCGTTCGGATCGTGGCAAACTCGGCTTCGTCGGCGGGTTTGCGGTTCAGGCCGGGTGTCCTGCGGGGTGGGTTGCCGACGATGCGCAGCCCCTGCCGGACCAGTTCACGGAGTTTGCGAACCATTGGCAGGGTCATGGCGTCGGGGTTTTGCAGCACCAGCACCCGGTAACTCATGCCATCGGGCAGGGTCAGCCGGTTGTTTTTTACCGTCGCTTTCGTCAGCAGCGTTTCGCCGTTGATGAGGTCGTAGTCGTAGCCTTCAGGGGGCGCGGGCGTCAGCTCGTCGGAGCTGACGCGGGTGTAAATGCCGGGGTCTTCGCCGGTAAAATACGCCAGATCGGCTACGAACAGCCCCTGTTGCAGCAGGTACTGGCAACGGGCGATGTAATCGAGCCACGCCCGACCCACCGGCCACCACGTATTCGTGCGGTCGAAGTGAATGCCCCACGGTCCCATCGTCATGCCGGGTTGGGCGGTGGGGTGCGGCTGGTGCGCGTAACGGTGAAAAATGATCCGGTTCAGGCCCTGCGCAAACATCTTGTCGCCGAGGGCTTTCATGCCGAACGGGTATTCCTGCCAGCGCGCTGATTCCGGTTCGCCCGTAAACGACTCCGCCCCGACGATGGCCTGCCCGTTGGTGTGGGCGATGGATGCCGCCAGTTTGGTCGTCCGGCGCATGGTCCAGTTGTTTTGAAAAATGGTCGACAGCCCGTTCCAGAACTCACCCATATTGGCCCCGACCCGGCTACCGATCTGCATTTCCTCCATCGGTCCCCGGTCGTAGGGTTCGGCGTAGGCGAGGATATCGTGCTGCTGGCAGAATTGGCGAAACTGCCCGTAATAGGCGTCGGCCATCAGGTCGGCCTGCGCCCGGCGGAAGTCCCACAGAAACCGTTCGGTCGTGTCGGTGCTGTCGACTACGCGGCCCGTCAAGGCAGGTAGGTAGGTCGTCAGGTCGTAGCCAGCGCGTCGGCGGAACTCGTCGGGGAAGCGGGCGGTCCAGTTCTGCATCCCCACCTCGTAGCTGTCGATGAGCAGACCAACCTTACCGTCTTTCGCCAATGGTCCCAGCGTCGGTAGCAGCTGTTCCATCATCTTGTCGAGGTGGAAGGTGATGGCGTCGGGGCTGTATTTGTCGCATTCGAGGCCGATGCCGGTGTCGGGGGCCGAGCGGTTGAGCGTACCGATGGGCGTGTAGCCAACGCGGAGCACCGTCCAGTTGCCCGCCGGGGCGTCCCAGCGCAGGTTGCCCTGTTTGTCCATCCGGTCGGTCAGGTCGATGATCTGGTCGGGGCGGATGGCGCTGGCAACGGGAACGGCGTTGGCGGGTGGGGGCGGGGTATTGTTGAAGCGGTCGTTGGTTTTTTTGCGCCAGTCGGTCAGGCGGGGGGTACCCGAAAAGGTGAACTGTGTCAACTGCCGGGCCGCTGCGGACGTCAGCCGGAAATAGCGACCCGTAACCGGTGCAAACTCCAGCAATTGCGGTTCCGGCTCCGGGGCGGTCGAAAACGGCCCGTTGGCGACCGGCTGGAACGTGACGCCGTCGCTGGACGCTTCCAGCGTAAACGGGGTGCCGCCCCGGCCAAACGTCATACCTCCGCCAGCCGCCGGGGCGGGGGCCGGTGCGCCAGCAATGGGCTGGCTGATAAACGACAGCGACCGGGCGTTGTACGGCTGGTTGAACGTAATCAACACCGACCCAGTGCCGCCTTCGCCCGGCTGCATCGATAGCCCGGTTGCCAGCTGATCGACGGCAACGGTAGTCGGGCCGACCGTAATTTTTTCGACCAGCGTACCCAGTGGGGCTTCGCCGGGCAGGGCCGGGAAGGCCACCACCCGAATGTCCTGATAGTAGGCCAGTCGGGTAAGTGGTTGTGGTAAAGCCATGGCCACCGTGCGACCACCGGCCAGACCGGTTTCGCTCCAGACCACCTGCTGCATACTGCGGTCGGGCGTAATCCACGGCCCCCCGCTCGACGACCAGCCGGGGCAGTTGTGCATCGTAAACTCCAGCCCCAGTCGCCGGGCTTCACGGATGGTATGTTGTTTCAGGTCGAGCCAGTCGGAACTCAGGTACACCAGCGGCCCTTTGGGAATGCCCGTTCCGGCGTCGAAATTCTGAAACCCGCCGAGGCCGATGGCCTGCATCGCTTCCAGGTCGCGGGTGATGCCGTCTTTCGTCACGTTGCCGTTCATCCAGTGCCACCACGTATGCGCGCGGGCCGACATGGGTGGTTTGGCAAAGGCGGTGGCCAGATCGTCGGCGGGGGCGGTGGGCTGACTGGCCCGGAGGATACCGGTGGGTGTAATCAACGCCACCAGACCGGTAGCGGCACTTTGTTTCAGGAAGGTACGTCGTTGCATAGGTACGGGGCAATAGCGCAAGTAGAAGCAGAATTACGTACGCACCTACCTACGGTTGCCTACTGCTCATTGGCCCGCTGTACGCCCGTTTCATAGCGCATACAAAACGTAGCGTAGCGATACTCTAGTCCAACGCTTATTAATCAATGCCGGTCTGGAAAAATAAGTCTGCGAAGACGGGCAAATAGCTTTCGACTGCATTGGCTGGGCTGGTAAGTTGCTCAATCAATGCAATTGATTCTCTGGCTGGCGAGGATACAACGGCAACTCTGAATGGGCAGGCCTGGAGCGTCTTGTAATAGAGCGTGCGGATAATTAACGTGACCAAATTACAACGTACGCTATGGCATACCACCCTATTTTGCTCTCTGGCTAACTGAGTTAAACATCAGTTTCAGGCAAAGTATAATTAACAGTCATCAGTGAAATCGCTACGCTTGTTGGCCTACAATCAACCACTGAAAAAACTACTGGCTATATTCATCGGCCCCTCCTGCTTTCATAAAGGATCATATAGTTATTGCGGTCTTTTATGAAGGAATATGTACTGTAGCCAATCGTGTCTTGGGGTGTACGGTAAATGTACAAATATTGGTCTTCCTGTTTGTCTACGTTAAACCAACGATTACTGTCTCGGTAATCATCCATACCGTATGGATATTTCCAATCAGTGCCGTCATGTATTACACCTCTAACCTGGTTTCGGTTTAGAAATTTCAGCAGTGACAGCATCCGTAGCGTAGTGTCTTTGTTGATCGAATCAAAGCCGCTGTTTGCCGGTGTAATCGTATCAATTCGACCCAGATATATTCCCAGTGAAGCTGTTGACTGCGTTCGGGGTACTTTGTGTATCAGAAGACTATCTTGACGATGGATAGTCAGGTATCTACTGAAAACTAAGGTGCTGTCTGGTCCAACGTAGTAACCATAGAAGTGATCTTTGTCTACCGACTCACAAAGCTGTCGTAGTACACTCATAGAGTCCCTGACTGCTATAACCGGGTTCGCAAACGTAAGCTGGGTATTTCGAGGATGAGGACGTAATAGGTAATGGGCGGTGCTATCAAAGGCTATTAACAGCAGCAGTATCGTCAGTCTTACCTTCATCTTTTTGGGTTCGACCACATTAAGTTGTGGCTGGTAAGCCACAATTAGCCAGAGCAGAGAAAGTAGATAGACTACCCCAACTAGACTACCAATCAGTATAACAAGAAAACCAATTATCGCACTGATTAGAATAATATCCCACTTGGTCGGCACTACACTGCTAAACCTGATAAGCAGAACGCCTGAATATGCTATTGCCAATGAAGTGAGTACATAGATTAGTTGAAGAAGTTTTATGCTAGGAGAAGACGACACTGATTTAGGTAATTAGCCTAGTTCGGTGGTATGTTGTACGATAAAGTAAGTAGGGCAGGCATCAATCAGATCAAGCCTCATCGGTTAGGCAGTTTCAGATATAGCTTATTCATTGGTGGCTTACACTACTTTTGGCGCGGGTATGATCAATCGCCATTTCCGCTGGTTCCAGAAACGGTGCCAGACCCCGGCCTCATCAGCTTTGTAGAAGCCCGACTGCCGTTCAGGCTGCCCCGGTTCAATCATCGTCCAGCAGTCATGGTTCAGCAGCTTCGTCAGCTTGTGTATCGTGCCGGCCTGTACATCGTGGGTCGTTCCGGGCAGGCGCTTCATCGTCGTCAGTACAAAGCGTCCGTCGTCCGTTGGCTGCGCCACAATCTCGACGTAGCCGCCCGACAGGATGGTGCTCCGAAAGGGCCACGGATGGTCGTGAAAAAATTCGTCATTGGCCGCCGTAAAATGATGCAGCACCCGGCCACCGCCCAGGTGGTACTTGGTAAACGTTTTGTTCATTCGCTCGATGTGAATGATGCTTTGTGGGGTCAAATAGGATTGCATAGATTTCGTTTAATGCTGGCGTTCAGATCAATGGCTGACTGATGTCAGCAGGATACAGGTTTAACAACCTGTTTATCCACTGTTCTACCTACAAACTACCAACACGGGTGGTTGCCAAATGAACCCTCGTTATGACCTTACGGGGCTGCCTGTGTACAGTTACGGAACGGGTTTTCCGTAGCCGGTGCAGGTACGCCCGTACACGTCTACCCGGTCGACGCACTCACGCAACCTGGCTGATGATGCACCGGGAAGTTACAGGAGTTGGCAATGAAGCATTTCTGGTTAGCCGGTTTGTGCAGGGCATTCGCTTTGTCTATCATACTGGCGTCGGCAACTGTAACGACCGGATGGAGCGTCACCTGCTTAAATCGCCCCCCACCGTCCGGAGTTTCAATCATCACACCGGTTGCCCGGTCTACGTAGTCTGTTACGATAATGCCCGCTTCGGCGCAGAGGTGCAGATACCAGAGCATATGACAGGCCGACAGGGAAGCAACGAACAGTTCTTCGGGGTTGTAGCGCGTACGATCCCCCAGAAAGGCAGGGTCGGACGAACCGGCAATATCGGGCTTGTTTTCTACCGAAACCGTATGACTTCGCTCGTAACTCCGGTACGAACGAGTTCCCTGTCCGGTGTTACCCGTCCAGGTTGTGGTGATGGCATACTGATGCGCTTTAGTCATAATAGCGATTATCGTGGGTAAACAACCCGATACGTTCGGTCGGGTGACTTTTCAACCGCGAAGGTAGCTTTCAGGCAGGCGGGATTGGATTATTGGGGCGGCTCATAAAGTACAGGTCGAGGCCGGGCGCCCAGAAATCAGCCTGCGTGTACTGAAGCCGGAAGCCGAATTTGTCAAAAAACCGATACGCGACCTGCGACGTCCGGCACTCGACCAGCCGGACGCCGGGTTGCCGGGCGATCCCGGCCAGATTGTGCCGCAGCAACGCCCCGCCAATACCCGCACTTTTACGATCGGGGTCGCTCAGCACCCAGCCGATGCGGGCGGTAAAGTTGGCAGGCACGAGGTAATGCCCACACCCACCCACGACCTGCCCGTCGATTTCGGCCACGAAATACGGGTCGGTGCTGGTTTGCAGAAAGTCGTCGTAATCGGCTGTTTCCTCCGGCGCGAATGCGTGCGGAACGCTTTTGCGAAAGACGGTCAGCAGCGGTTCGCGGTCGGTGGGCTGGTACGGGCGGATCAGCATGAAACGGGGTCATTTTTGTCAGTCACCGGTCAACGCCAGCTTCATCAGTATGTCCGTTTGTTCGTCGGCACCCAGCCTGAAGATGTGGGTATCAAACGCCACGAATCCGTTCTTTTTATAGAAGGCTATTGCACGTGGGTTGTGCTCCCAGACACCCAGCCAGACGGATTCGACGGCCAGTTGCCGGGCAATCTGCATAGCTTTTTCGTACAGTAATTGCCCTATGGTCTGGCCGTGAAAGGCGTTCAGTACATAGATCCGCTCAATTTCAAGGGACTTTTTGCCGGTTGACTCCGTCTGCGACGCGCCGATGTTTAGCTTCAGATAGCCGATGACAACCCCATCGAGCCGGGCGAAATAGATTTTAGAATCGGGGTTGCTGAGTTCGGCTGTTAGCTTGTCGGTGGAAAAGCCTTCGGCCAGGTAAGCGGCCATATCCGCTGCCGTGTTGCTGGCAGAAAAGGTTTCGCTGAACGTTTGTCTGCCAATCGTCTGCAATTGATCGACGTCGGCCAGGCTGGCTTTTGTTATGGTGATATTGGTCATTATCGAAGAGGGGGCTTAGGTCCTATCTCACCACTAAATAATCAGGCAAAGGGGCGGTGCTGTAATCGGCGGGGATGGGTGGTAATGAAACTGTTTTCAGCGGAATCACCCCGGCCCAGGTCGGCAGGTCGCGGTCGGCGGCATCGTCGTTGGGGCCACCGGTGCGTACTTTGGCTGACGCTTCGGCCAGTGAAAAGGCCAGCACCGTCGTTTTGCGCAGTTCGCTGTCGGTCGTCGGGCGCAGGTCGTCCCAGCGATTGGGAATTAGCTGATTGGTAATCAGCGCCAGCGCGTGCATCTTTTCGGCATCGTCGGTTACTTTCTCGGCCTGCGCAAACACCACTACCGACCGGTAGTTGACCGAGTGGCTAAACGCCGACTTAGCCAGTACCAGCCCATCGGCCAGCATAACCGTGATACAAACCGCGCCCCCGTTTTCAATGGCCCGGATGAAATGACTGCCCACCGACCCGTGAATGTATAGTTTGTCGTTGTGCCGGGCGTACGCGGTGGGCAGGGCGAATGGTTGCCCGTCGATCACGGTGCTGACGGTGCAGAACAGGGCTTCGTCCAGAATGGGGTGAATCGTGTCGGCGTCGTAGTGGGCGCGTTTGGCCAGTCGGCTGGGCGTCGTGCGGGTTGTTTGCATGGTGTCTGGTGGTTTTTAATGCAAATCTCGATCTTTACCGGACTAGCCATATCGTCCACTTTACGAAAATCGGCTAGTCCGGTTATGCTGCCTTATAAATCGTTGATTCGGCTGGACAAGACTCTGCCAACGCCCATTTTCGTACAACTGAGCGATCAGCTGCACCAACTGATTCGAACAGGCACATTGTCGGCCGGTCAGCGGTTGCCCGGTACGCGTCAGCTCGCGGAGCTGCTCGACCTGCACCGCCAGACCGTGGTGGCAGCCTATGACGAAGGGCAGGCGCAGGGCTGGCTTGAGAGCCGGACAGGTAGCGGCACCTACGTAGCCGCGCACATTCCCGACGCCGGGCCACAGCCATTGTCTGATATGGTCGAGCACACGGTGGTTGAACCGCCCAGCCGACAACAGCCCGGTTACGCGTTTGCGTCGGGCCCGCACCTGCTCCGGCCTGTACTGACGACCCCGGCCGGGCTTCGGCTCGATGATGGGTTTCCCGACATTCGACTGGCTCCGATGGATGAACTGAGCCGGGCGTACCGGTCCTATTTCCGGTGGGGCGATCCGCAACGGCATTTTGGATACGGCGATACCAAAGGGCACCCGCTGCTGCGCGAACAGCTGGCGCAGCACCTGACTGAAACGCGTGGTCTGCAAATCGCGCCTGATAATGTGCTCATTACGCGGGGTAGTATCATGGGCCTGCATCTAAGCTGTCAGGTGGTGTTGCGACCGGATGACGTCTTTGTGATGGGTGAAAGCAGCTGGGCGGGGGCGGCAATGAACGCCCGGCAGGCGGGGGCTACGGTGCTGACCGTTCCCGTCGATCAGCAGGGACTGGACGTGGATGCACTGGCCCGGCTGTGCGAGCAGCAACCGGTGCGGATGGTCTATGTAACGCCAAATCACCATTACCCGACAACCGTAACGCTGCGGGCCGACCGGCGGGTGCGGCTGCTGCAACTGGCTGAACGGTGGGGCTTCGCCATCCTAGAAGACGATTATGACTACGATTTTCATTACCTCAGCCGCCCCATTCTGCCCCTCGCCAGTGCCGACCGGCAGGGTATGGTCGTGTATGTCGGTTCGCTGACCAAGTCGATTGCCCCGGCTTTTCGCATCGGCTACGTCGTGGCACCCACCGCCCTGATCGATGAGCTGGCCCGGCTTCGGCGCATCATCGACCGGCAGGGCGACCCCATGCTTGAGTTTGCCATCGGCCAACTGCTGAAAAATGGTGACCTGAAACGACATTTCCGCAAAACGCTGCGCACCTATCACGCCCGGCGCGATCAGTTCTGTGACTTGCTGACCGGTCAGCTTGCCGATGCTGTGCAGTTCAGCAAACCCGACGGGGGGCTGGCCGTCTGGGCGACCTTCCGGGCCGATCTCGATATGACGAAGGTAGCTGAACAGGCTGGAAAACTGGGGCTTACCATGGCCAGTGGAGTAACGCACAACCCGCCTGGCAAGCGACTAAACAGCACCCGGCTGGGCTTCGCGTCGAGTACGGAAGCTGAACTGGCGCAGAGCGTGTCGCTGCTAAAAAAAGTGCTGTATTGACCTAGAAATCGATAGCTTCGTCGGCTAGCAACTGGTTGATGTTCAACACACAGTCGTCCAGAACGGTGATGTTTTCTGACCAGTTGACTACGTACCAGGTCGGGTCGTTGCGGTCGATAACGTACACTTTGCGCGTATCCGTTACGATCCACAGAATCCGTTCGACGCCGAAGTCGAGCAGTTTCTGCGACTTCTCCATAATGTAACCGTTCTCCCGATTCAGAAAATCGACCAGATCAGCTTTGATGTCGACTTCGACTACGACTTTAGGGGGTATATCGAAAAATTTGCCTTTGAGTTTGCCGACTTTTTCCTTCTCGAAAATGGCCAGGTCGTTGGCGAGGTTGTCTTTAGCGGCTAGGTGAATACCGATCTCATTTGTACTGATCAGATAGCGCTTCCGGTCGATGGTGGAGAATAGATAACCGTTCAGGAGTGAAACCAGTACTCCCTGTAGATCAGAACACGACATAACTTCGTCAATCGCTTTTTTACCGGTTAATACGTCCCGGTATCCTTTGTAATACACGGGTTTGCCCTGCCACATTTCGTAGATAAGTGCCTGCGGAACCGTCCGGGTCGATGGGCGACTGCGTTTACGTGGCGGATTTTCGGTGGTTGTAGCTGTCATGATCGGAACCGATGAGTGGGGACAAGATGGTGAGAAAAACCGGCTTTGGCAATGAAGAATGTCGGTTTTCCGGTGTGCCGTACGTAGTTTACCGCCTAACCCCAAATCAAGGACTGTACACCGTACACAGACTATGGAACCCCGCTACCCACTGCCCCCTTTTACCGCCGAAACGGCTGCCCAGAAAGTACAAATGGCCGAAAATGCCTGGAACACCAAAGACCCGGTAAAGGTCAGTATGGCGTATACACCCGACACGGAATGGCGGAACCGGGCCGAATTCCTGACCGGGCGCGACGCGGTCGTTGACTTTCTAACACGTAAGTGGGCTAAGGAACTCGACTACCGGCTAAAAAAAGAATTGTGGGCCTTTACCGACAACCAGATCGGGGTGCGGTTTGAGTATGAATGGCACGATGAAGCCGGGCAGTGGTACCGCTCCTACGGCAACGAGATGTGGGCGTTCGACGAAAATGGCTATATGAAACAGCGGTTCGCCAGCATCAACGATGCCCCCATCAACGAAGCCGACCGGCGCGTATTCCCGTAAAACGCCCCTGATCGACTACCGGAACGCGTGTCGATGACGCGTCGTCGGGTTGACGCCGTGCAGGTAAAAGAGCACGAGCAGTACACCGGCCGCAATCAATAAAAACGCCGGACTCAGGAGAGTCCGGCGCGGAGTGTACAGGCTACGGATTTGTTGTTTACCAGTCAAGCGGGCAGGCTATATAGCGTACCGGCAGCAAACCACGCTTTATGGCGGATAACACGTTAACAGACTTGGTTGCTGTGTCAGCCACGTGGCGATCAATCGATCATGTTGCTGACACAAGATTATCGATCCGCGCCTTATTAATCAAATTGATTAAATTTATGATTCAATAGTAAAAAACTATATAACTGCTCGGTGGTGTCCGGGTCGATTTATTGTAAAATTCTGTAATTGAGTAGGTTAAAGTGGCAGTGGGCGGTGTTTTGCTGGAGTTGGCAGATGCCTGATCTGGTGACAGATTACCGTTGATTGCGTGAGTGGTAAAACCTTTGCGTGGCCCGGCTGTTTAGTGCTATTAACAAAGCGATCATAAACGCATCACAATATGGATAAATTACAGAAGTTCGAGTTGATGAACAAAGTCGTTCGTGAACTGGAAGATTTGCAGAACAGTCAGAATGCATTGATCGAAAAGATCGGCAAAATCGAGGTAGACAACATGAACGGGCTGAACGATTCGTTCCTGGAGAAAAATCTTGGTGAGATGCACGGCAAGGTTGCCGACAACGTTGACGCCGTGACCAACATCTTCAGCTATTTTGAAGAGCAACGCGATGAATACGCCGACAAAAACCGGGCGGCTATCGAGGCACTCGAAGCACAGGCGGCTATCGACGCAGCTAACGAATAAGTCATTTTTTAGAAGGAGTATTTGCAAAAACGCCGGGCGATCTGTCCGGCGTTTTTGTGTTTCGGGGGTACTATCGATACCTGTAGAAACGCGACCCTTTGCGTCTCTACAGGTGTTGCTCAATATAACAACTGGCTGGCTCTGAACGGGCCATCAGCGGCTTGCAGCAGCTTGTTGCGCAGTCGCGGGTTGTACGCCGGGCGATCGGCGAGAAATCGGCGGACAAGCCGGGCTACGTCGGGCGTTTGGTAAGTCGAGAACGTCGACCGCAGCCACGATTCGGGAAAGAAAATATCGCCCGTCCGTTGAATTTCTTCGAGTAGTTCCAGGCTTTTCGGCAGGTACTTTACCGACGTTTCAGCCCGTAACGGATGATGCAGGTAGCCCAGTGCCGCCGTTACCCAGGCTTCGTGCTCGCGGTTTTTTGTGTCGGCCAACGATGCGAAAAACTGGTCGCGTTCGGCTGGGTGGCCAGACAGGGCGGGCATCAGAAACTGAAGCCGTTTCTGCCGGTCGGGGTTTTTGATGCGGGCCAGCTGCCGTTGTAGAATGTCCGGGGCGGCATAGTCGCGGACGGCCAGCGACAGGGCCAGTGCGGTATAGTCGTCTTCGGTCAGCGTGACCCCGGCCGGTGCCTGCTGACTGTCCCAGATATGGTAGAGTCGCTGCTGGGCGTCGGGGCTGAGAGCGATGCTTTGATACAGCCGGAACAGGACTTTCTTCAGTCCCGGACTGGATGGTCCCGGACTGGATGGTCCAAGTGTTTTTGCCTGTTCCATTGCCTGCCAGCTTAGCTGTTCGGCTCGCTTTGCCAGCGCAGGGCGCTCAGCGGGGCGGGTGAAATTCCAGACGATGTCCGACAACTGACTGGTCAACAGACGCAGGTTCAGTTCCTCGGTTTCCGTCGCCAGTAAGGGTAAATAGGTGTCGGCCAGTTGCGCCGACCGGACTGCCTGCCCGGCCAGCATAGTCTCGTACAGATTGACATACGACGCGGCCCGGCTGACGGGATCACGTAGCATCGGCAGTCGGCTAAGCATCATCGTATCGACCGCAAACCGGCCGTACCCCCGCCCGTCGCTGTTCAGGACCACAAACAACGGCGTTGGTTTTCCGGTGGCTTCCGGCACGTTCACCTGCGCCGAGGTCAGGCTGACGGGCATTGTTTCGGTGTGGTCGGGGTATACAAACGATACGGCGAACGACTGCGGCCACACGCGTTTCGAGCCATCCTCGCCCAGTTGCGATACCGTCAGCTGGCTAACGCGCCCGGCCTGCTGATCGAGTTGGTACGACACCACGGGCCGCCCCGTCTGCTCGACCCATACTTTGTTCCAGGCTACCAGATCGGCGGGGGTTCGTTTGTCCAGTATCGTAATCAGGTCGTTCCAGGTCGCGTTGCCGAAGGCGTAGGTGCGGATGTACTCACGCAGGCCGTCGCGCAGATTGTCGGGGCCGATCAGGGCTTCCAACTGCCGCATCATGATCGGCGCTTTGTGGTAAATGATGCCGCCGTAGAGCGACCCGGCTTCCTGCAAATTCGCCAGCGGCTGACCAATCGGATTGGCCCCTTCGGTGCGGTCGACGGCAAAGGCAGCGGGCAGGTGATCGATCACAAATTTAAGGTCGTTGTTCACCTCCGGCATCGCTATCGCCGTGACTTTGTCGGCCATGAAATTGGCGAATACTTCCTTGAGCCACACGTCGTTGAACCAGCGCATCGTGACCAGGTCGCCGAACCACATATGCGCCGTTTCGTGGGCAATCACCGACGCCCGCGCCAGCTTCTGATCGCGGGTGGCCCCATTGTCGAGGTACAGCGCCGACGCTTTATAATCGATGGCCCCGACGTGCTCCATGCCGCCGTACTGAAAATCGGGGATGGCGGCAAAATCGAATTTGGCGAACGGGTAGGGGCGTTGTGTATAGTCTGCTAAAAAGCGAAGGGCCCCTGCGTGGAGTGAAAACAGTGAATCCTGGCTTAGCCTGATTTTAACCGGGTCGGTTTCGCGGTGCAGCAACGTCATGGCCCGCCCGTCGGGCTTTTCGTGTACCACCGTAAATTTCCCCGCGACAAACGAAAACAGATACGTCGGAATAAGGTCGGACGGCGCAAACCGGATGGTTTTGCGGTCGCCGGATCGGGTAGAGCCCTGCACCGGTGCGTTACCGATGGCGACCCAGTTTTCGGGAATGGTTAGCGTAAGCTGGAACGTCGCTTTCAGGTCGGGCTGGTCGAAGCAGGGAAACACCGTTCGGGCGCGGTCGGGAACGAGCAGTGTGTACAGGTAGTCGTCGTTGCGGTTGAGCGACAGGTCACCCGCCGTGAAGCGAATCCCAATCTGATTGCGCCCTGCTTTCAGTTGCGCCGGGTCGATGCGGAGGTGTTCGTTTTCGACGATGATTGCCGTCGTGTCGCCATTGACGGTTAGTGTTTGCAGGTGATCGCGCGACTCCTTGAAGTCGATCAGCAGTGGCTCGGCCGATGGTTTCCAGTCGAACGAAATGGTTTGCGTGGCTGGGATGGGCTGATCTTTCTGCGCCGGAATAGCAAACGACAACTGGTAGCTGGGTTTGCTGACCGTCTGTCGGCGCGACTGGGCCAGCGACTGAGAAACGCCCGGTTCGGTGGTAAATGGTGGCGTGGGCATGGAACGACGGCCGCAGCCGACCAGAATCGTAACGGTGATGAAGGCGAAAAATAAGGAGCGCATGGCGGCTGGCATTGGGAACTGAACTGGCAAGTTAACGTATCCTGCCTTACTTTTGCCCGCTGAATGCGCCCCCTGCTCGCTTATCTGCTCTTAGCTGCCGTACTGTTGCCCAGCATCAGTCCGTGGGGAACCATTGCCTATTACCACCTCAACCGCGACTACATCGCGCGGGTGCTTTGCGAAAACCGCAGCCGCCCGGAGTTGCACTGCGATGGCAAGTGCTATCTGGCCAAAAAGCTGAAAGCGCAGCAGGACCGGCAGGATAAAGAAACGACCGAGCGCGTTCGCAACACGCCCGTCGTGCAGCTGTTCTGCGAAGCCGAAGCAATTTTTGCGTTTCTTCCCGTCCCCGCTCTTCGCAACGAAGCCGGTTTGTTTTCGTACGAGCGGACGAGTATCACCCGCCCGGCCGACGCTCTGTTGCGCCCACCCTGCGCCTGAATCGTCTCTTTCTCGTTTTGCGTCAATCCACCCGATAGTGTGTGTCCAATTGCCGTGGCTGATGCTATGGGTAAGGGGCTATACCCCTCTGGCAGCGGTCGTTTACCCCCCAGCCCCCTGAAGGAGGAGCGGTTCATTTGCGGAGTGCTCCCCCTTCAGGGGGCTGGGGGGTAAACGGCCGAATAAACGTTGGGTGTTACCAGTCCTGAATCAAGAACTTACCAGCCCTGCCTGTCGGGAATTAAGGGATTGACTATTAGCCGACGCGTCTATCGCCCTTGACTACCGGTCATCGTTGACCGGACACTGCGTGTGTGTGGCCCCGCTGCGACGGGGTCAATCAACTCCATTTTCTGACATACGTGTCTCTCCTGAAAAATGTGACCCGCTGGTCGTTTCGGCTGCATAGCTGGCTCGGCCTGGCGACGGGCGTGTTTTTGCTGCTCTTCGGCCTGACGGGCTCCGCGCTGGTGTTCCGTCCCGAACTCGACCGCTGGGCCAATCCCGAACTGCATCAGCTAACGCCCGGCCCCACGATCGTTCCTATTGACCGGATGTACCGGATGCTGGTTCGGCGCTACCCCAACCTGACCAAAATCGTGCTGCACGATTTCCCGCAGGGGCCGGCCGACAGCTACGAATTTATGCTGTACCGCAACCTGAGCCGGGTGCAGGACGCCTATTTGTACTTCGTCGTGATTGACCCCTACACGGGCCGGATTCTGCGCGAAGGTGGCTACGACGAGGTCGGGCCGTCGGTCTGGCGGTGGCTGAACCTGTTTCACTACAGTTTTCAGGCCGGTGCGCCGGGAAAGCTGCTGGGGGCAGTGCTGGGCATAATGATGCTGCTCTCGCTCGTGACGGGGCTGGTCGTTTACCGCAAACACGTCTGGAACGTACTGCGCTTTCGCGAACGAATCAACTGGAAAAACCGGCATCGGGCCCTGTCGTCGCTGCACCGCGTGGTGGGCGTTTGGTCGCTGCTGTTCAACGTACTGCTGTTCGTAACGGGCGTGGTTATGAACGCGACCTACTTCGACCCGGCCACGTGGCGGCTGAAACCGCCGATTCAGAATCAGGTCGTACCCGTCAATCTGGACACCTTGCTAAGCCGGTCGAAACAGATCGTGCCGGGCTTTGACCCCATCGCGATCAACGTGCCGACCACGGCGGGGCAACCGATTCTGGTCCGGGGGCGCTTCCCGCAGACGACCTTTTTTCTTTATCAGGGCAAGGCCAGCCATGTCGCTTTCGACGCACAGACCGGGCAACTGCTGAGCATCGACCCCATCGAAAAACAGTCGTTCGGTAAACGCTTCCATTGGGCGTCGTATCAGGCGCACATCGGGCAGTTTGGCGGTTTGCTGATTCGCTGGCTGTACGTCGTGCTGGGTTTGTCGCCCGGCCTGCTTTCCCTGACGGGCGCGTGGCTCTGGTACCGCCGGACCCGCCCCAAACGGCAACCGAAGCCGGTTAAATCGGCCATCGCCTGACAACCATTGTCTCGAACAGCATCCTGCTGTTTGCGGGATATTAGCAACGGTGTACGTAAAGTAAACAGTAGGATGCTGTTTTGAGACAGAGATAATCAATGCAAACAGCAGGATGCTGTTTGAGACAGGAATTCAACAAGTTTTGCCTCATTATCAGATGAATAACACCCTCTCCGTACTGACTTTGTTTTTGCTGTTTCTGACCAGGCTGACGTTCGCCCAAACGACGATTCGGGGCGTTGTGACCGACGCAAAAAGGCCCAATGCGCCACTGGTCGGGGCCACTATCACCGCCACTGGCTCGGCCAACGGCACGACCACCGACAGCAGCGGACACTTTGCCCTTCGCATCCCTGAATCGGTGTCGGCAGTGCGCGTCAGCTTTATGGGTTATCACCCGCAGACGGTACCGGTCGCCGGTCTAACCAACGAACTGACCGTCGCTCTCTCCCCCGATGATACCCGTAATCTGGACGAAGTACAGGTCAGTTCACGCTACTACCGTACGTACACGACGAACAGTATTTCGAGCGCGTTGCGGCTCAGAACGGCCCCGATCAACCTGTCGCAGACCATTCAGACCATTACGCCCGAAGTGATTGCCGATCAGGGTAGTTTCAACATGACCGAGGGCGTGAGCCGCAACGTCAGTGGGGTGATCCGGCAGGAGGTGTCGAATAACCTGGGCCCGTATCTGTTCATGCGGGGCGGGCTGATTTCCAGTCTGCGCAACGGCATCGACCTGACGCCCATCTACCGGGGGCCGTCGCCCGACGATGCCGCCATTATCGAGCGGGTCGAGTTTATCAAAGGGCCGTCGCTGTTTATGAATAACATCGGCGACCCGGCGGGCAGCTTCAACGTCGTGACCAAACAGCCGACGGGCGTTCGCCGGTACGCGGCAACGGCTATGCTGGGCAGCTTCGATTTTTACCGGCTGGCCATCGATCTGGATGGGAAATTCGACAAAAAAGGGAAGTTACTCTACCGGCTCAACACCGTCGGTATGCGGACTAATTCGTTCGTTAACTTCGATTACAACCATCGTTTTCTGGTGGCTCCGGTGCTCAGATACCGCATCAGCGACCGCACCTACGTATCGGCTGAATACCAGTATCAGGCAAACAACTACGCGATGTACAGCCCGATCGTGATGACGCCCGGCGTGGATTCGCCCCAGGGCTTCGGAACGCTGCCCGGCGATTTTTCCATTACCGAGCCCGGCCTTGGCCCGATCCGGTCCCGCGATCACACCGGCTTCCTGACATTCGCGCATCAAATCAATGCCAACTGGCAACTGACCGTGCGGGGGGCGTTTCTGCGCAACGATGCCGAGGGGGTGTATCTGTGGGTGACAGGCGTCAACGCGGCCAATCCGAATGTGCTGCTGCGCAACCCCAAGTACGACCTGAACCGGACGGAAGTGTATTCGCAGCAGGCGTTCGTCAACGGCGCGTTCACGACCGGCGGGGTACGGCATCAATTACTGGCCGGTGTCGACGTGAATCAGAAGCGGTTCCGCGCCGATAGCTACGTGTCGTACGATACCTACAAAGATGCCAACGGTGCAACGCAGCTGACTTACTACCCGCTTGACGTGACCAACCCGAACTACGGGGCCGAGATTCCGACCTACCACACGCCGGGCGGTCTGACCAACGGCAACACGAGCCAGCGGATTTCGTACGAATCAGCGTACGTGCTGGACGAACTGAGCCTGTTCCAGAATAAACTCCGGCTGACGGTAGCGGGTCGGTTTACGATGGCCCGCACGAGCAATGACGTATCGGGTGTGCACACCCAATCGAGCGACAACGTCGTAACCCCCCGACTGGGCATCAGCTACAGCCTGCGTCCCGACCTGTCGGTGTATGCCCTCTACGATCGGACGTTTGTGCCGCAGGCTGGCGTAACGAGCAGCGGAGAGGCCGTTCGACCGTTGCAGGGTGTGAACCGGGAGATCGGGATTAAGAAAAACTGGTTGAACGGCCGCTGGAATTCAACACTGTCGGTCTATCGCATCAATCGCTCGAATATTATTGCGACCGACCCGAATAACGCGCAGTACCGGATTCAGGTTGGGCAAACGATGTCGCAGGGCGTGGACGTCGACGTGGTGGGTCAGGTTGCCCGTGGGCTGAACGTGGTCGTCAATTACGCGTACTGCGACTCGAAAATCGAGCAGGACGTCAATCCGCTACTCGTCGGTACACCCACGCCGATGTACGTGAAGCACGTACAGAATACTTGGCTCAATTATGCGTTGCCCATCGTGTCCGGCCTGACAGTGTCGCTGGGCTATCAGTACCAGGGTGGGCGGGGTGAACGCTTTGCCACGGCTACGCAACATGCCACACCCGACTATTTCCGGCTCGACGGCGGGCTGGGCTGGCAGCATCGTTCGGTACGGGTTAATCTGATCGTAAATAACCTGCTCAACCGGCAACTGATCGCGACGCCCTGGTACCGCAACGGCCTGTACTACTGGGTGCCGCAACCCCCCATCAACGGCCGCCTGACGGTGAGTTACGTGTTCTAACTGTACAGACCTAAAAATACCCGGTCATGGCCGGGTATTTTTGGGAAAACGTGACTCGAATCCGGCAAAATTTGCTAACTTTAGCTTACCGGCAAGTGAGTAGGAATCAACAGGTTCCGCGCTTCACCCGGCAGACCGTAACGTAAGCAGGAAGTTGTCGAACGAGTTGCCGGACTGTGTAGCGTATGAACAAATTGCTTCTGTTGGGTTTGCTGGTCGTGTCGGGGCTGGCGCGGGCCAATTCGGTTCTGATTCCGATGGACGATCGGCAGACCAATCACCTGAAAGCGTACGGTATTGCGTATAAAGTGCTGAAAGCCGATCAGGAAGTCGACTGGCTGCTCAACTACCGGGGCGGTAGTTTTCTGGTCAAACAGGGCACTGGTATCGAAACTGAATGCCGGGTACGGGGGGTGTCGTTTGAGACGATCTCCGATGCGCAGGCCGCATCGATCAAACAGCAACTCGCCAACCCCGACCTGAACATGGACGTGGTGACGCTGCAAAAAGCCGCCAAAATCATTGTCTATTCACCCATCAAGATCAGCCCGTCGGAGTTTGAAAATACCGATGCTGTGCTGCTCGTGCTGACCTACGCCGAAATACCGTATGAGGTGGTTTACGACGAGGAAATTCTGAAAGGTGAACTGCCCAAATACGACTGGCTGCACCTGCACCACGAAGATTTTACGGGGCAGTTTGGCCGCAATCTGCACCGGCAAACGCTGGCCGACATCAAGGCGCAGGAAGACATTGCGAAGAAATACGGTTTTCCGAAAGTCTCGCAGATGAAGCTGGCCGTGGCCAAAAACATCAAGTCGTTCTGCGCGGGGGGCGGCTACCTGTTTGCCATGTGTTCCGGGGCCGAAACGCTCGATATTGCGCTGGCTGCTGAGGGCGTCGATATTGTCGGTAGTGCCTACGATGGCGACGGCGTCGATGCCGACGCGCAACGCAAACTCGATTATACCAAGTGCCTGGCCTTCCAGAATTTCACCCTCGAAGGCGACAACGGGTACCGGGGCTTCTCGACCTTTTCCGATATCAACGCAACCGGGTCCGGGGGGTACGATCAGCCGGGGGGGTACTTTCAGCTGTTCAATTTCTCGGCTAAGTGGGATGCCATCCCGGCTATGCTGACCCAGAATCACGAAACCGTTATCAAAGAGTTTTTCGGGCAGACCACTGCTTTCCGCAAATCGACGGTCAAGCCGAGTACGCTGGTGATGGGGGAGGGGAAAAGCTCGGACCGGTATATCTACGGCGAAGTGGGAAAAGGCCAATGGACGTTTTACGGTGGTCACGATCCCGAAGGTATCCGGGGCGGGGGCGGCTGGCGAAACCCCACTGATTTGAATCTGCACCCCCATTCGCCCGGTTACCGGCTGATTCTCAACAACGTCCTGTTTCCGTCGGCCCGTAAGAAGAAGCGCAAAACGTGATTTTATAGACAGGATTACAGGATTAACAGGATTTGTTTTTTCTACACGACGAGGTTGTTCAGTATGTCACTGTTCGTGTTAAAACTGCCCGGTCGCAGGCTCGGAATGACAAACGAATCCTGTCAATCCTGTAATCCTGTCTATAATTCTCAGAAATGCAGGACGATTTTACCGGTCGTCCGGCGGCTCTCGAGTTGGCGGTGTGCTTCGGCCATCTGGTCGGCGGGCAATACCTGACTAACTTCGATATGTAATTTGCCCGCGTCGATGAGCGCGTTGATCGTACGCAGATCATCGCCACTGGTGTGGACCAGAATACGCTCGGCGATGATATCCGGACGTTCGGCCAGCACCTTATCCATCGCTCCGTACGCGATCGAAATAAGCCGCCCGCCCGGTTTCAATACCTCCGCCGACTGGAAAATCGTGTCGGCACCGGCGGTGTCGAAGACCAGATCGATATCGTTGAGCACTTCCTCCACCTTCGTCGTTGTGTAGTCGATGAACTCGTCGACACCCAGCGACCTGACGAAGGCTTCGTTTTTGCCCGAGGCTGTACCAATGACCGTTGCACCGAGTGCTTTGGCCAGTTGCACGCCCAGGTGACCTACCCCGCCCGAAGCCGCCTGAATCAGCACCGTCTGACCCGCTTCGAGGTGGCCGTGTTCAGTGAGCGCCTGCCAGGCCGTCAGGACCGCGAGCGGGGCCGCAGCCGCCTGCTCGTACGTAAGTTTGGCGGGCTTGAGTGCCAGATTGTCGGCCGGAGCGGCTACGTATTCTGCGTAGGTCTGGCCGGGACTGGGAAAGTTGACCATGCCATAGACCGCGTCGCCCTTCTGAAATTCGGTCACCCCGCTACCCACATCGACAACGTCGCCCGCCATGTCCCAACCCAGAATAATGGGGTGCGTATAGGCCTTGGCGTAAGGCGCTGTACCGCTGCGGGTTTTGAAATCGGCCGGATTGACGCCGAATGCCCGGACCCGAACGAGCACTTCGCCGGGCTGGATACCAGGCGTTGGGACGTCCTGCACAGAAAAGTTACTGGCCTCGCCCCAATCGCTTAAAACAACAGCTTTCATCATGATACGGTTAGTAGGAATGCTTGGTGAACAGGGGAATTCAGAGAAGAATTCAACGGCTGTCCAACCGGGTCTGACAGGGGTTAATGTGTACCGTCTAATAAATAAAAAAGTTAATCTATGAAACTTGGGGGGTTTTTCGTCGTCTCTAACATCCATAAAGCCGAAACCTACGTATGTATGCGCAACCATGATCGGGCGTTTACCACCTATATAAACCCAGGTACAGGATTCACCGTCTCTTAACGTTAACCTATGTTTTCAAAATCTACTCCGCTTATTTATTTAGTTGATGATGACGATGATGATCGTTACTTGCTACAGACCATCTTCGACAATCACCACAGTGCGTGTTCGGTTCGTGTGTTTACCAGTGGGGCGGATTTGTTGACGCATCTGACGCATCAGCTCGATGGTCGCCTGCCCGACCTGATTATTCTGGATTTACACATGCCCATGTTCAACGGGTTTGAACTGCTGTCGAGCATCAAACAAAACCGCGATTACAAAGGCATTCCGGTGGCTATTCTGTCAGATTCCGACGAGGGCGAATCCCGTGATCGTTGCTATCGACTAGGGACCAATGCGTACCTGACCAAAACGTTCAATATGGCGAAGATGGCGGCTGAAATTTGCCAGCTTGAGCAATACTGGTCGCAGGGCGGACACGGCTGGTCGGGTGGCAAATCAGCTGGCCTGTCGAAGCTGTTTGCTTTCAATAACCTGCCATTGAACTAAACGACCTGATTAAGTAGCTTCATCAACACGAGCCTTCGTTTCCATCCGGGAGCGGAGGCTTTTTAGTTGAACTGATGGATAGGCTTACAACGCAGAACGCCGGATAGTCTCATCCAGCGTTTTGCGTTGTAGGCTAACTGACTTTGCGACAACATTAACTTGCCTCTGAGCGGTTGTTTGGGATTGTGTTTTATGGCCTGTTTTGTCATCCCGACGCAGGAGGGATCTTCGCTGAAAGCAAACAAAACTGCCTACTAGCGAAGATCCCTCCTGCGTCGGGATGACAAAAAAGACGATTTTGACACGGGGGATAAAATCTTAAACAGCCTCTTGCATTGTTCTACAAGCTATGGTCAAATCTGGCAACGTAAAAAGCCAATTACGTCATAAGGTAACTGTTTCGAAAACAACAGGAAGACCTTGATAATCGGCGGACCGAAAATTCAATTTTTCGAAACCAATCACTTCGCCCTGTACATTCTTCATCAGGACGAGTTCGTCGCCTGTCTCTTCGCTGATTGCCTCCGTCTGTCTGTCGACAAACCAAACAGTTAACGTGTTACCTACTGTGTCGTGAAATACGGTTATCTTATCCATAGTATTTCGCCCTCCTTTATAGCATCAGTTGGATAGGCAGTTATCAAAAAGCTAGCTTCATTGTTCTGGTATTTTACAACAACACAAGACCAGCGTTTTGTACCTATCATCCTGTAAAACAAATATACCTGTGGATCCGACTTACTCTGCCGAATCTGATCAGGATTTTCCAAGGTGCTCCTTACTACATCCTCCTGCCCTGCAAGAACCGGATGTTTCTGTGTTATAATGAGTTGCCAACGCTGCGTCGAAAGAGTTACGGTAAAACCCAGCGGTGTTTGAGCTAAAAATAAAACGGAATTAGTATCCATTGTGAGCGTGCGGCACTCATGTCGCAACCTTGGCTCGACTCCAACAAAGAAGCCGTTCGGATGCTGGTTGGAATAAGCCACTTTGATTATCCAACTAAATCAGAACAGCCTCTTTGCCTGATTGACAAGTCTTGTAAAAATAGCCGATTACACTTCGGCTACCAATGGGTATTAGCAGTTCGCTAACGCTACAACACGCCCCCTTTGATCTCGTCGACGACGGCGGGGTCGAGCAGGGTGGTGGTGTCGCCGAGGTTGGCCGTGTCGCCCTCGGCGATTTTGCGCAGGATTCGGCGCATGATCTTGCCGGACCGGGTCTTGGGCAGGCCCGATACGAACTGAATCTTGTCGGGCTTGGCGATGGGGCCGATAACGCGGCTGACGGTGGCGTTGATGTCGCGTTTGGTCAGGTCGGCGTCTTTATCGTCCATCGGGTGCTCGGTGATAACATAGGCGTAAATACCCTGCCCTTTGATGTCGTGCGGGTAACCCACCACGGCACTTTCGACTACGCCCGTGTGCATGTTGATCGCGTTTTCCACCTCAGCCGTGCCGATGCGGTGCCCCGATACATTGAGCACATCGTCGACGCGGCCCGTGATGCGGTAATAGCCGTCTTCGTCGCGGAGACAGCCGTCGCCGGTGAAGTAGAGGCCGGGGTAGGTTGCGAAATACGTCTGGCGGCAGCGTTCGTGGTCGCCGTAGGTCGTGCGAAGAATGCCCGGCCAGGGAAACTTCATGCACAGATTGCCGCTGACGCCGTTGCCCTCGATCTCTTTCCCGTTTTCATCGACCAGAATTGGCTGCACACCCGGTAGGGGCAGGGTGGCGAAGGTCGGCTTTGTTTTGGTGATTCCCGCCAGTGGCGAAATCAGAATCCCACCCGTTTCGGTCTGCCACCACGTATCGACAATCGGTGCGCGGTTCTTGCCCACGTGATCGTCGTACCAGTGCCAGGCTTCGGCGTTGATGGGTTCGCCCACTGACCCCAGCACGTCGATACTGCTCAGGTCGTACTTGTCAACGATCTCGGTGCCGAAGCCCATCAGCGAACGAATCGCCGTGGGGGCCGTGTACAGAATGGTGACCTTATGCTTGTCGGTGATGTCCCAGAACCGGCCGGCGTCGGGGTACGTCGGTACACCTTCGAAAATCAGCGATGTCGCCCCGCAGGCCAGCGGCCCGTAGACGATGTAGCTGTGGCCCGTAATCCAGCCGATGTCGGCGGTGCAGAAATGAACCTGACCCGGTTCGTACTGGAATACGTTCTGGAACGTGTAGGCCGCGTAAACCATGTACCCTCCGCAGGTATGTACTACACCTTTGGGCTTGCCCGTTGAGCCGGACGTGTAGAGGATAAACAGCATATCTTCGGCGTCCATCTCCTCGGCGGGGCAGTCGGCCGTTACCTGCTTCAACTCCTGTTCCCACCACACGTCGCGGCCCTTAATCATGGATACCGGTGTGCGGGTGCGGGTCATCACGATGACGCGCTTCACAGTAGGGCAGCCGATGAGAGCGTCGTCGACGGTGTTTTTCAGCGGCACTTCCTTGTTGCCCCGGTACGAACCGTCGGCGGTGATGACCAGCTTACACTGCGCGTCGTTGATGCGGTCGGCGATGCTCTGCGCCGAAAAGCCGCCGAATACCACCGAGTGAACGGCACCGATACGGGCGCAGGCCAGCACGGCAATGGCCAGTTCGGGCACCATCGGCATATAGATACAGACGCGGTCGCCCTTGACGACGCCGTTGCGCTTGAGTACGTTGGCAAACCGGCAGACCTGATCGTGCAGCATCCGGTAGGTCAGCGTCGTGCCGACTTCGTTAGGGTCGTTTGGCTCCCAGACAACAGCGGGTTGGTCGCCCCGCTCGGCCAGGTGGCGGTCGAGGCAATTTTCGGTAATGTTGAGTTTACCCCCAACGAACCACTTGATGCTGGGTTCGTCAAAATTCCATTGCAGGGTCTTGGTCCAGGGTTTGCGCCACTGAAAGTTCTGCGCTACTTCGGCCCAGAACGCTTCGGGATCTTCGACGCTTTTCTGGTACGCAGCCTGGTATTCATCAAACGAACGGATACGCATGGGTTTATGGACGTTACTATGGTTTTTTTGTATTCGACGGGTAAAGGTAAACGCTATGCTGCAATTGACGGCTACCGGATTCGATCATTCTTGCTCAATAGCTATAGATAGGGTTGCTGCCGCAATGGTCAGCTTACCGGACTGTATTGGCAAATGGGGATCGATTACCGACGAGTAACCTAACCGTCGATAGCCGGGCAGGCAGGCGTCGGGGCCGGGTACCGGGTTTACTGGCAGACAGCGGAAAAAATCGTCAGGCGTTGCCCGTCGCTGGATTCAGCTGAATCAGTTCACGGACTTTTGCCGCCAGTTCGCGGGTTGAAAAGGGTTTGGGTAAGTAGAGATCCGCGCCCGCGTTGTACCCCTGCTGAATATCCGCTTCTTTGCTCTTGGCACTCAGAAAGACAACCTTCGTCTGCTCGAAACCGGGCGTCTGGCGCACGTACGTGCAAAGTTCGTAGCCGTTCATGCCGGGCATCATAATATCGAGTAGCAGTACGTCGGGGCGGTGCTGCCGAAGCAACTCGTAGGCTTCGGTACCGTCGCGGGCTATCAGCACCTGATAGCCTTGTTTCTTCATCAGAAATTCCAGCGACAACAGGATACTGGGATCATCGTCGGCAATCAGAACGTGAGCAGGCATGGGTATGGGGTTGACAGCCGGGGTAAGGATGTATAATAAGCTGGCGTATCGCTTTTGGTAAGCCTGGAGCCCCGACTGGTGAACTGACTAGTTAAACGGTATAAGGCGTCGCCGGGCTAGTATCTACCAGTTCGGACTGGGGTAAAGGTAGTAGAATCGTAAATGTCGACCCGCGACCGGGGTTACTGTCGACAGTCAGCCGACCACCGTGTAAATCGATCAGCGTGCGGGAAATGGTCAGGCCGAGCCCGCTGCCTTTCGGTTTGCGTACGCCGTTGGCCTGCGCCTGATAAAATTTTTCGAAGATCTGATCGTGATAGGCCGGATCGATACCGACACCCCGGTCGATGACCTGAACCGTGCAGGTATCGGCGCTGCTGAACAGATTGACTTCGACCGATTTGCCGTGATCCGGGCTGAATTTTACGGCGTTGGAAATCAGGTTAATCAGTACCTGCATGAGCCGGTCGCGGTCGACACTGATGCGGATCGGCTCCAGCGGAAAGCGGGTTTTGATGAGCAGGTGTTTGTCGGTCGCCAGGGGGCGCAGGCTGTCGGCGGCTTCTTTGACCAGCTCATTGAGCGATACCATACTGCGTTGCAGCGGAGCCCGGCCTGACTCGATCCGTTCGAGTTCGAGCACCTGGTTGATGAGCCGGGTCAGTCGCTCCGACTCGCGCATGATCGTATTCAGGAATCGTTGCCGCGTGCTGGTGTCGAGGTCGGGATCGTCGTACAGAATCTCGGTAAGTGCCCGGATGGAGGTGATCGGCGTGCGAATCTCGTGGGTCACCGTCGACAGAAACTCGTCTTTCTGCTGATCGGCGGTTTTGAGCAGTTCGTTAGCATCGCTGAGTTGCCGGGTCAGCTGCTGTAATTCCGCCGACTGCCGGGTGAGCTGCCGGTTGGCCGCCAGCAATGTCTGCGAACTTTTCAGAATCTGGATGACCTCGTCGGCGGTGATGGGCTCCTCCTTCGCCACCGACGCCACCAGAATCCGGGCCGACGCTGCGCCTACTGCCCCCGTCAGCAGCCGTTCGGCGTGGGCCACCAGCCGGGGGTCGGCGAAGGGCTGACTGGTGTCGAGGTGATGCCGCCGGGTGTAGCGGTCGAGAATATAATCGGCCCGTTGTCCGCCGAAAAAAGTAGCCAGCAGCCCCCGAATGTCGGTCAGCAGCGAGGTGCCTTTCCAGACGATCGGTATGTCGCGGCTGCGGTTGATACGGAACACATCGACAAACAGCATCGCCTGGTTGTTATCCGTAACCTGTACCGGTTGCCGGAGTGATCCCCAGACGTAAAAGCCGGTGTTTATCAGCAGCGACCAGAACGCGGAATGGCTGATCGGATCGTACTGCGTCAGGCCAAACAGGTGCTGCGGATTGAGGAACCCGATACCAAACGGCCCGTCGGTCAACAGACGCTGGGGGAAGACGGTCGGTACGAGCGTGGGCAGAATCAGCGTGTAAAACCATATGCTGCTACCGATCAGCAAACCCAGCCGGGCACCGGTGCGGGTGCCGCGTTTCCAGAACAGGCCACCGATGATAGCCGGGGCAAACTGCGCGACGGCTGAAAACGAAATCATCCCGACCGATACCAGCGAAAGCCGATTGGCGATGATGCGATAGTACAGATACGCCAGCAGCAGCAGCCCCAGAATCGCCAGCCGCCGGACGTTGAGCACAAACGGGCCCGGCCGCATCCCCCAGCGGGCCTGCCAGCGCACCCGCGTCAGCAACAGCGGCATCAGGAGGTTATTGCTGATCATGACGCTCAGGGCCGTTGTTTCCACGATAATCATGCTTGTTGCCGCCGAAAATCCGCCCAGATACGCCAGCACGGCCAGGCCCAGCTGCCCATTTCGTAACGGTAACGACACGACATATTCGTCTGTATTGGCCGACGACCCCAGCAGCAACTGCCCGCCGAACGCCATCGGCAGCACGAATAAGTTGATGATGAACAGGTACAGCGGAAACAGCCACATGGCCTTGTTGAGGTGCTTCTCATCTACGTTTTCGACCACAGCCACCTGAAACTGCCGGGGTAAAAACAGCATGGCAAAGCCCGAAATAAGGCACTGCCAGAACCAGTCGCCCGCGCTGTGACCGGGGCCAAACTGAAACGTTTCGCGCAGGGCCGGTACCCGGGCCGCCCGCCCGAAAATATCGCCCGGCCCATCGAACAGCCCAAACGTAACGAAGGCCCCCACAGCCACAAACGCCACCAGTTTAACCAGCGATTCAAAGGCAATCGTTGCCACCATCCCCTCGTGCCGCTCGGTTGCTTCCAGTTTGCGCGTGCCAAACAAAATTGCGAATACGGCCAGCAGCAGGGTCAGCAGGAAGGCCCGGTCACTGAGAAAAAGCGAGCCCGGGGTGTAGGTCTGCCCCGTCAGCGTCGCAAAACTGCCCGCCACCGCCTTGATCTGTATCGACATATACGGAATGATACCGACGATGCAGAACAGGGTTACCAGCACACCCAGCCCCCGACTTTTGCCGTAGCGGGCCGAGATAAAGTCGGCGATACTGGTGATGCCCTGCTGCTTGCAGATGCGGATCATCTTGCGGAGCAGTAGCCACCAGAGCGGGGCCGTCAGTGTCGGGCCGATATAGACGGCCAGAAACTCGATCCCTTCCGAAGCCGCCTTGCCCACGCTGCCGAAGAACGTCCAGGCGGTACAGTACACTGCCAGTGACAGCGCATAGACGTACGGATTGCTTACCACGCTTCGCCCCGTGGCCGACCCACGCCGTTCGGCTCGGTCCGCGATGATAAACAGCACGGCGAGGTAGAGTAGCGAACAAAGAATGAGGGGCAAACTAGTCATCGTCGGAGAGCGGATCGTCGGTGGCTGTTGTGCGGTGGATAACGTAAGCCAGCAGGCCGATCAGCAGTGCCCAGCTACCCATCACGTACAGATACAGGACAGGAATGCCCAGCACCAGCACGGCATGATCGACGAGTGTGATAATAGGCTCGTTGAGCAGCACGATGAACAGCACGCTCAACAGGAGTAATCGGACAGATTTCATAACTGGTAAAGAAACGACTACCGGGTTTGGGGCCGGTACAGGTAACCATTTTTTACGCGCTGCGCCACTGATCGACAGGGTAGCATAATCAACGGCAAAGGCGGTTGCCCTGTTACAGAACAACCGCCCAGCTACCGAGTCAGGGGCAAACCAACAAACTGATTAGTCGTCGTACTCGCCCTGTAGGGCATACAGGCCAAACCGGACCAGCCCTCCGACGATAATCGGCATGAGTACGAATACGATGATGATGCCAAAGACGAGGTCGTCGGTTTTGCCGGATGCCAGCTTGGGAATACCCAGCGAAAACAAGCCGAAATACCCCGCGAGGGCCGCAATAGCCAGCCACAGTACTCCTAAATAGCGTTTGATAGCGTTCATTATTCAGACGAAAGAGATTAGAAGAAAGAAGTGACACCCCCGTCCCCTGAGAGTTCGTTTGGGGAAGTGTTTTTGTCATCCCGAGCCTGCGACCGGGCCGCCGGCTTGGGATGACAAAAAAGGCAATTTTAACTCGGATAATGCTTTCCCGAGCAACCTCTGAGGGGGGCGAGGACTTTGCTTCAAATAAGCAAGTATTTAGCGGCTTCTGGCCGAGTCCTCACCCCCTTCAGGGGGACGGGGGGTAGTTTTAATCGACGACCTGCGCCCGGTTTTTGATGTAGAAAATACCGATGAGCAGACTGACCCCCGCCACGATGATCGGGTACCATAGTCCTTCCAGATAAGGGGCCGCGTAGGGGAGGGCCGACCCGGCTTTCTCGGCGGCCGTGTTGGCTTCCTTCGCGCCCGTGGCCAGATACGTTGCTACAGCGGGCAGCAGTCCGCCGAATACACCGTTGCCAATGTGGTACGGCAGCGACATCGACGTGTAGCGGATCTTGATCGGGAACATCTCGACCAGGAAGGCGGCAATCGGGCCGTAGACGAGCGTCACGAAAATGACCTGGATAAACACCAGCCAGATCAGCGACCAGCGGTCGGAACTGTTGATAAGCAGGGTTTTCTTGACGTCGGGCTTCGCGGGTTCGGCCGATGGGTCGGCGGCAATTTTGGTTTTCGTTACCTCCGTCAGCTTGGTGCCGTCGGTGTATTCGCGCTTCACGGTTTTGGTTTTGATCATGCCACCGGCCACTTTCGGATCGGGAGCCGTAGTCGAGTCAGCGGAGAAGTTGGCCGTGATTTCCTGCTTTTTCTTAACGTTCGTGGTCTGGTACATCTTCTCGTACAGGGTCCGGTACGATAGAATGGCGACCAGCATACCCGCCAGCATGATACCCTTCCGGCCGATCTTGTCCGACAGCCAGCCAAACACCACGAAAAAGGGCGTACCCATGAGCAGCGCAACCGACATCAGCTCATCCGACTGCATGGCATCGACGTTGCAGACCGTCTTGATGAAATTCATGGCGTAAAACTGCCCCGTATACCATACCACGCCCTGCCCCATCGTGGCACCAAACAGCGCGAGCAGCACGAACTTGAAGTTATACTTACTGCCGAAGCTTTCCTTGAGCGGGTTGGTCGACGTTTTCCCTTCGGCTTTCGCTTTGGCAAACAGGGGCGACTCGTGCATGTTGCGCCGGATGATGTACGAAATACCGACCATCAGAATCGACGCGATAAACGGTACCCGCCAGCCCCACTCGTCGAACGCTTCTTTCGACATCGACGAGCGCGTAATCAGAATGACGATCAGCGACACGAACAGACCGACCGTTGCCGTTGTCTGAATCCACGATGTCCAGTAGCCGCGCTGCCCGGTGGGCGCGTGTTCGGCCACGTAGGTAGCCGCTCCGCCGTACTCGCCACCGAGGGCCAGGCCCTGCAACAGCCGCAGAATCAGGACCAGCAGCGGAGCCAGAAAGCCGATGGTTTCGTAGCCCGGAATGAGGCCGATGGCGAAGGTGGCACCGCCCATCAGCAGCAGTGTGACCATAAACGTGTATTTGCGGCCGATGAGATCGCCCAGCCGGCCGAAGAAGAGTGCTCCGAACGGCCGCACCACGAAACCAGCCGCAAACGTAGCCAGTGTCGAGAGGAAAGCCGCCGTGGGGTTACCTTCGGGGAAGAACTTGGTGGCCAGTACGGTTGCCAGCGAACCGAAGATGTAAAAGTCGTACCACTCGATGAGCGTACCGACCGACGAGGCCCCGATCACACTGATCAGGCTGCGGGTGCTGGTAACTTGTTTGGGAGAATCCGAGATCATGACAGGTCGTCAGGTTTAAACAGGAACAAGGGTTGGGAACAATTACAAAAGAAACGGTAGGTACGATTTACGCGCTGAAAATCAGTTTGATGCAGTTTTCTACTGCTGGCTTACAGATACACCTGCGCCTGCACGATAAATTCACCTTTGTAGCCACCAATCGTGTTGCCATCGGTGTAGTAAGGCCGCAGCGAATACTGTGGGCTGATCTTGGCATTATGTCCGTCGATGTACAGGTTTAAACCCATGTCGTAGTAGCTGCCCGCTTTGGGCAGGGCGTCGAAGGCCTTGTAGGTGTAGGCGGCAAAGGGCTGTACCCGCATCTTCGGCTTCTCGACCGCTTTCGGTAGCAGAATCCCGGCCTGTGTGTACCAGATGCTGCCAGTGCCGACAAACGGTCGGGCGTTGCCCGGCCCGGCCAGGGCACGCTGCCCGGTGAAGCTGGCATCGGCCGCGCCGAGGTTCATAATACCGATGTTGCGCAGGTAATTAGGCCCGAAGTTGTAGTTGTAGTACACGCTGTAGACCGTCAGAGCCGCGTTTTTTGCTTTGTCGCCAAACGGCAGATCCGCGAACAGGTCGAGCCCAAACAGATTGATGTTGTGGCGCTGAAGCTGACCACTGGTGTTATAGCTCGCTGTGCCCTCCGGCTGCGTGTAGAAGCCCGCGCCGATATTGAAGACCCGCTTCGTGCCGACGTACGTACCGACGCGGTAGGGCAGCACATTGGCTTCCTGATCCAGAAACTGATAGTCGACGTAGCCACCGTACGCCATTTTGCTGATGCCGTTGTTATCGACGGCTACATTGGGCGTCACCACCGTGCCGGTCGTGGGGGGCGTCAGGTTGGTGGCAAACGGTTTGTTCATACTGAACTGGTACCCCAGCTTGCCGAGTTTTCCTTTGGCGTAGATACCGAACTGACGGGCAAACTGATCGCTGTTTTCAATGAGCGGCCAGTTGATGATCGGTACGTCAGTCGTCAGGAAGTTCAGCGTACTGGCCGATGACATGCGCGAAATGCCGTTGAAATAATGCAGACCGGCCCCTACGTACAGCGACCCTTTCCGGGGATTACCTTCGGCATTCTTGCCGGCTGGCACCACGGCGTACTCGTTATACGCTTCGTGGAAGAAAATGCCCGGCTTTTTGCCCTGTCCGTTGGCACCCGTGCCGCTCGTACCGGCTGCTCCGCCGTTCAGAAAGGTCTGATTGTTTATACCGATGTGAAAAACGATCATGTACCGGGGGCTAATCTGCGTCTGAAACAGCATCCGGATACGGCGGGCACCAATATCGGATACATTGTCGGTGGGGACACCGTTGACCGTTGTGCCCGGGTTCTGCTGCCCCGCCCGCGCCCAGATCTGCGCCCAGGTAAGCAGCCGGCCGTATTTTTTGCCTTCCGGATCGAGGTTAAAGCGCATCCCCGAACCATACTCCGGCGAACCCTGCCCCCGGCCAGTCAACGCCGACAGACTCAATAAGGTAATTAGAAAGTAAGGTAATAATCGTCTGTACATAGGATTTAGGTAGGTAGTTGATCGTCGCAACAGCACGAAAGTCAACTAACCACCCGCCCCCGCCAAACAGCTGCTATAGCTATGCAAAACAACTATAGATAGGCTTAATCATCCCGGAATCGCTCCCATTTGATGAGCATGAACTTGTCGCCCAGTTCCGTTACGATCATGCCTGCCCCCATCACATTCTCCCGTTCGCTGAAATAGGCCGCCAGCTCGGTGTGACTCAGAATCTTGTACGTAGGGTGGTAGGTGTTCTTCTCCGGTACGCGGATCTGATATTTCTTGACCCAGTTCATGACCGACACGTGACTGACCCCCAGCAATCGCTCAATTTCGCGCAGACTGACGCCCTCGATATAAAGCTGAAGTGCTTTGATGACGTAGTAGGTATTGATCCCCTTACCCACCTTATCGACTGTGTAATTGTAGTCGCAGTTTTTGCACCGGTACCGCTGCCGCCCCCCCACAATACCGTTTCGGACCGCTTCGGCCGCATCACACTTTGGACATTTTAAAGATGGCATCGGTCAGTTCTAATTTCCTCTATAGTTAATTAGCAAATATATAGTAATTTAGCAAAAATGACCAAAAAATTATGGATATAGTTCAATTGTTATAAAATGAACGAGTCTGTGAGCAGCGCTATATGCGACAGAGTAGCCCACAGACCCGGGATAGAATAAAGCGTGTAGACTGAACCAGCTCGTCAGGGCGCGAGTCGATCCATTTGCCAGTTGGCCGTGTTCGTATCGGTGCGCCGGTACCGGACCCGGTCATGCAGGCGGCTGGGTCGGCCCTGCCAGAACTCGATCAGATCCGGAATTACGCGAAACCCGCCCCAGTGCGGAGGGCGTGGTATGGGCTGGTCGGCAAACTGGGTTTCGTACTGTTGCTGCCGGTCGGTCAGCGTGTCGCGCCCGTCAATCGGCTGACTCTGGGGCGATACCCACGCCCCAATCTGACTGCCCCGTGGCCGACTGCTGAAATACGCGTCCGATTCGGCTTCAGTTACTTTCTCCACCCGGCCTTCCACCCGAATCTGCTGTTCGAGATCAGGGTAGAAGAACGTCAGGCAGGCGAATGGGTTCGCCAGCATATCCCGACTTTTACGACTTTCGTAGTTGGTGTAGAAAACAAAGCCGGCATCGGATACATCTTTGAGCAGCACAATCCGACCGTCGGGCCGACCGCTGGGCCCCACGGTGCAGAGGTGCATGGCGTTTGGTTCGGCCACGCCAGCCTGCAGGGCCGCGTCGAACCACCGCCGGAACTGCGCAACCGGATCAGGCAGGACATCCGACAGGTCAAGTCCCTGCCGGGTATATTCTTTTCGTAAATCGCTGATGGACGCGGTCATAGATAAACTGGAGTAGACGGCTTTTCCGATTGGTCAAAAAGGGAAAATTCGCATAATTATGTACTTTTGCAAAAGTAATCGGTACGTTTTTTAACATGGCAAATCAGGAACAGGAAATCAACCAGCCGTCGGATACACCCACGCCCGCAACCGATACGCTGGCCGTCAATACATCCAACGAGACGAACGCCCCGTCGCTGCCTACTGACAGCAGCGATACGGCTGAAACGCCCTCGGCATCAACACAACCCGTCGAGGCTACCGCCGACCCGGCTACTGACCCCGTGACTGATGATGTCGCGCCGTTGGAACCCAGCGCACAGACGCCCGCTGCCGACGTACCTGCCGATGAGCCGGTGTCGATCCCGGAAGCAACAGGCGATGTAGCTGCCACCGACGAAGCCCCAGCATCGACCGAGTTGAGTCCGGCAGAAGCAGTCGCTGTAGCCGCCCCCGCTGAACTGCCGGGCGTGGATACGTCCGACGTGGACGCAGCTGACCAGCCTGTTGATGTGGCTGACGCTGTACCGACCGACGAAATCAGTGCGGAATACGCGAACGTCGCTGAAACCGACGAAGCGGATGAAGCGCAGCCCGAACAGGCCGTTGACTACAGTCAGTTTTCGCGGGAAGACTTTGTCCAGTTGCTCGAAACGCAACTCGCAGCGGTCAGCAAGCCGGAGGTAACGCCCGGCGACTTCAAAAAGGCCGATCAGGCACTGAAGGAAAGTAAGCCCCCGTTCGATCAGATGAAGCGGGCCGAGCGCGAAGCTGCGATGCAGGCATACGTAGCTGAAACCGGCGCGGAAGATGGCTTTACGTTCAAACAGGATGATACTGTACAGCGCTATGACGACCTGTACAAGCAGATCAAGAGCCTGAAGAACACCTACTTTCAGAACCTTGACAAAGCGAAGGACGGCAATTTTGCCGCAAAGACCGACCTGCTGACCCGTTTGCGTGAACTGGTTGAAACGGACGAGTCGAACGCGGGTGATCCCAAGACGAGCTGGAACGAGTTCAAGAAAATTCAGGACGAGTGGAAAGCGGCCGGGAACATGAATTCCCCCCACAACGCTACGCTTTGGGCTACCTACCACGCGCTCGTTGACCGCTATTACAGCAACCGGAACATCTATTTCGAACTGAAAGATCTCGACCGGAAGCGGAACGTGGGTCTGAAAACCGAGGTGATCGAGAAGGTTGAAGCGATGGTGAAAGCGTCGGAGGAAACCCCCGTTACGCGGCAAACCATCGACGAAGCCAACGCGCTCTTCGAAGAATATAAGCACATCGGACCCGCACCAAAGGCCGAACAGGAAGTCTTGTGGGGCCGAATGAAGGCCGCCCTCGACGTACTGTATGATAAACGTCGCGGTCAGACCAACGAACAACGCAAAGAGTCGGCGCAGCTTTACGAAGAAAAGTCGGCGATTTACGAAGAACTGGTGCCGATAACTTCCTTTACGTCGAGCAGTATCAACGACTGGAACGATAAGACGAAGGCGGTGATGGCCCTGCAGGACCGGTGGAACGCCATAAAAGGACCAATGCCCCGCGAGGAAGGCAAAGAGCTTAGCAAGAAGTTCTGGGCCGCGCTGAAAACGTTCTTCCATAACAAAGGCGAGTTCTTCAAGCAACTCGAAGGAAAGCGGGAGGAAAACCTGCGGCTGAAGACCGAGCTGTGCGAGCGTGTCGAAACTATCCTGTCGTCGGGTGAGGAATCGCCCGAAATGACGCAGATGGTTATCGATCTGCAAAAACAGTGGAAGAATATCGGTCAGGTGCCGGAGAAGCAGAAAAACTCAATCTTCGACCGCTTCAAAGCTGCCTGCGACGCTTTCTTCAACAAAAAACGCTCGAAAAATCAGGACACCGACCGTGAATTTGAAGCCAACCTGGCCAAGAAAATCACCCTGATCGAACGCATCGAAGCAGCCGCGACCGAAAACGCCGATCTGTCGCAGCTCAACGAGTTCAAGAAAGAGTGGACCGACATTGGGTTTGTACCCAAGAAAGATATGCAGACCACGCAGAAGCGGTATATCAATGCGGTGAACGCGCTGGTTGGCGCTACGGGCAAGATTCCGGCTAAAGATAAGGAGCGGATCATGCAGCAAAGCGAAGCCGAGATGGGGCGGAGCGGTGGCCGTCCGGCAGGTGGTGGTCAACGCAGTGGTGGTAGCCGCGACCGGGATCGGGGTGATTATAACCGCAACGAGTACAACCGGGGTGATTACGGCAATGCGGGCGGCAACAAACGCGAGAACGATATTCGCCGACGCATGACGTCGATTGAAAACGACATCGCTACGTATCGCAACAACATCGAATTTTTTGCCCGGTCGAAAAATGCCGATAAGCTTCGCGCCGACATCGACCAGAAGATTGCCGACGCTGAGAAACAGCTTGATAGCCTGCGTCAGGAGATGAAAGCTGCGCAGGAATAGGTCTTTTGTAACGCCGGCTCTGGCAGTCGGCGTTACAAAAAAGTAAAATGTGGTTTGGAGGCAACGGCAAAAACCGCTAAGTTTGCACCACAAATCAAGACAGTTGCCAGTGTCGGATAGCGGTCGATTCCGCCTGATTTGTAATCAGGATGCGCAAGCGCGTCGGGGGTTCGAATCCCTCCACTGGCTCTCTCGTTATTAATCATAAGCCGCCTTCAGCAATGTTGGCGGCTTATTGTTTACATACAGCACACTTTATATGGGCAGAGATGCACAAGTGATACAGTTCATCGGTTCACTTGCACGGCTACACCGCATGCTTACCGTTTACTGCGTACGTGCTCTGTATGGCCAGTACATGAATCAATTCATTTCAGGTCAGTAGGTAGCCATTGGCTGACTTAACGGGCAGAATCTAAGCCAGATTCAGGACCGAGAAGAAGTTAAGCAGCTCTGCAAGGCAGAGAACCCAAGTGTAGATAGCAATCTCGTGATTGGTCAGCAGGCTGGTCAGATCGCTTGGTTTCTGCTCTGGGGACTATGTCGTTCCGCCAGCGGCCAATGCGAATGCAGTGCACACGGGCCAATTCAGTCTGATCCTTACTTATTGACTGCTGAAGCCGATGGTTGCCCGTTTACTCAGCGCCCCCGGCTCACTATAATCGGTATACTCACTATAGCCGGCTTAACATGGTTTTGGCCCGCTGGTAAGAGATGGGATAGGCTTGATCGGCATCAGCACTGGCCTGTCGATAAAACGTACGAGCCTCGTCGGGATTACTCGCCACAAGCTGGGTGTACGCATAAATCTCAGCCAAAAAGTTATGGAGTTTAGTGTCCAGCCTCGGATCGCTAATCAAGGCTTTAAGCAGCACACCTGACTGAGTCAATCGATCATCGCTCCAGTGAGGAACCTGATAACCGTCAGGTAGGCTAAACCAGTAGTCCCACATCAGTCCATGTTGGTGCTGGTTCCAGGCGTTTCGGACTAGTTGGATCGACACCTCCAGCATGGCAACCGACAGCGCAGTGTCCGCCTTCGACTGCCCACCGCTGTTTGATAAATAGGGTTGCACTGCCTGCGCAAAACCGACCCGGTCAATCTGATCCAGCACTTGTTCCTTTTTGTAAAGCGTGTTTCGCCTGGCGTACGTTTCGTAGGCGAACGAAGGCGGAAACAACTGGGCGATTTTCTGCAGACGATAGCCCTTTGCCAGTTCCTTCCTGATATCAATAACATGGCTCCTACTGTAGTCGTGGAAGTTGTAGACGCGAACGATGCCACGCTTTAAATCGCCGATAATCGAATACTGAGTCGATAGATTGCCCTCCTGATGAACGCGGCTCAGCAGGTTCTCAAAAAACGGAACGGACAGTTGAGTCGTCGTCATCAACAGTTGATTGGCGATGTCATAACGCTGGCAGGAGTAGTTGCCTGTCTTGAGATCGCACACGTTGAAGTTGGTGTTAATCTGGTAAGTGCCTTGCTTCTGAACCTGGGCACCCGCGTTGATGATTACTGAGTTCCCCAGCGCGTCAGCAACCAGCGCCTGCGAGGATCGGGCGTAGGGATGCGTTTGCAGAAAGGTCAGGGCTTCCGGGACCGTCTTACACTGCCCCAGAATAGCCATAAACAGATCGCCCTGATAGGGATTCCTGATGTTGAAGCGGGTCGGGTCAATGTTCTGCTGGGTGAAGTCAAAAAACAGGCCGTACTCATTGACAGCGGCCTGAGCCTGTAAGTCATTGTGGCCAAAGCAAACCGAGCCGTAGCGGTCCATGGTGGCGGGGTTGAACCAGATGCGGGAGAAGGGGGTATAGTCATCTTCGTTTGCCGCAACAAATACTTCGCCTTTGAGGGCAGCCGATACAATAGTGCAACCAACCAGTTTGGTCGCCGGGCAGGCTATGTACAGCAGGAACAGACTCAGGAGGTATCGCATAGAAACGGAGTTTAGTCCATCAACATCGGGTTGTAGGCCCTACAAGGATACCCCGACTACGGCAAACGTTGCATAAAGCGTTACCTGGCTTTGGTCAGTTGGCGCATTGCCGGGTTGATTCAACTCGTGCAGGACCCCGGCTAACAAGGTCAATTCAACCAGTTGGAAAGCCATTCCCGAGCGGACGCTTTCGGATTCGGGCAGACATACTGCGTATCGATTCTACCGGTTACGAACGACTACGATCTGGTAAGGATGTGGCAGAGGTGCTGAAGATCAAGAATCAAGCGTGGGGTAAGGTAGCTGCTGATTATCCACTCACCTACTGACCGTGCGGGTTCACGCAAGCTGACAACGCTTGTGGTCGACAAAAGCCATGATTCGTTGCGGTGACAGGCATACTGCATTGTCAGGCCGTGAACCCAATACCAGGAGATACATCACTCATATGCTACAGTTATACAGGAGGCATAAATTATTAATTTTATGTTTACATAATTTTATTTTGGTAAACAAAAGAGAATCCATAAGTTTGATCTGTAGATAAGCGTCTACTTGCTCTATTACTGAAGTGGGTCGCTTGTATGCACCTTCCTAACACGAATATTTTTAACATCAACCATCAATCAAAAATTTAGCGTATGAAAACAATTGCTCGACCGATCAACTGGCTGCTATGTGGGTTGATACTGGGTACAGCGGCTTACAGCTGCAAGAAGAAAGACGATGTTGCGCCTACTACCTACACGTTTGCGGGGTTGGACAATGTTAAAATGCCCGAACTGACCCAAACGACGCCAGCGGCTGTGACCGCTACTGCCGGTACCGTTACGTCGTCGACGCTGGCTGCAGCCGTTGGGTCGGCATTGAGCAGTATGAGTGCGTCAGCGCCGGTGCCTGCCGCTGTTCAGCAGGCGGGCGCTGCCATGGGGCAGGTCGTACCGGCCAGCAAGGCGGCTGCGATGACGAGCAGTTTCACGCCGGATATGGTTAACTCGGGTACGCTGTCGGCCGACATGAAGAAAGAAGTTGCAGCCATGGCAAGCAATGCTTCGTTGAAAGCCTACATGCCATCGTACACGCTGCCAACCGTCAATGGCAAACCCGTTGGGGCCAGAATCGGAACGGCGGGCATCAATCCGGTGGCTGTCGCCAACTCTGTACAACAAAATGGGCCGACGGACGCCTGTCAGCAAGCTGCTACCACGGCCTACAACACCGCTGTGCAGCGACTGGATGCTACCAAAGCGACTCAGATGACTACCGTCAACGCGACGTATACGCAACTGGAAACAGCGGCCAACGGCGAAGTGGCCAGTTGCCAGGCGGGTGTACCCGCTAAATACGACGGGCTGCGGACCACACTCCGTACGCAGGTGACAAGCTCGATAACGGTGCTGAATTCGCTCCGGGCAACACTGGGTGATGCCTTGTACAATCAACTGGCGCTCATGACCTACGTTGGGTACTTCCAGGCACTGGACAACGTCAACGCCATCCAGGCGGCTGACCTGCTAACCTGCCCGGCTGTCAAGGACGCTAAAATTGCTGCCGCTAAAACAGCCCGGGATATCGATCTTAATATGGTAACTACCAATTACAACGCTCAGGTAACGGATGCAACGGCTGCCCGTTCGAAAGCCGTTGCAAGCTGCCACAATCAGGGTAACGGGGGGTGATTATGCCCCCGGCTGAACACTGCGTTGGCTATGAAACAGCTTGGTCATCCGGGCTGAACAGAACAGAATGAGCGTACGAACTGCGTGCTGAATGCTGGTGCTGATGGCAACGGAATTTGGCACGCAGTCTCGTTTACTGACCGTTTATCAATTCACCTATCGCCCGATGATTCTATTCGTACGTTTGGTATACAGTGTACTTACTCAGGTGTTCAGCCGGTTGTGTCTGTTGGGAATGCTGAGCGCGATTGCGTCAGGCACATCCCTGTTCGGACAAGTCAATATATCGGGGAAGCCGGGACTGCTTTACGTACCAACCGCCACGTTACTGGCCGATGGTACGTTCCATGCTGGCTATAGCTACAACCCGGTAAACTATGCGTTTCGGTTCAATCCGGCGTTGAACCCGAAACTGACGACGCGTAATTCGGAAAGCATCTTCTTTGTCAACCTGGTCATGCTGCCCCGGCTTGAACTGAACATCAATCTGCTGCGACCCAACGGGCCGGTTCAGTACGGGGCGCGTGGGATTGGTGATCGGCAGATCGATGTGAAATACGGCGTGATGACCGAAACCACCCGCCGACCGTCGGTTGCCCTTATTCTTTCTATTCCGTTCGGTATCGATAACTCGCTCGTTACCAATGCTGTCGTAGCGACGAAACACGTTTCGCTATCGTCGGTGATCGAGCTGGAGCTGACAGCGGGTTACGCCAGCCCTTACTTTCTTGAACGGTCGGACACGCGCAACGATCAGAACTCAACCCTGTTTTCGGGCTTCGTTTTTCAGGATAAGCGGGACAAAGCTGCCTACTATCTGGCCGGGCCAATCGCCGGTATCAAAGCCAGCCTGAGCCGAAAAGGGGGATTGATGGCCGAGTGGGATTCGCAACACCTCAATCTGGGGGGTTACGTTACGCTGTTCAACCACTGGACTGTGCAGGCGGGGGTGTTGAATTTTGATCAGCTGACCGTGGGCACATCCTACGCGTTCTCGCTTTTGCCCACCAAACAGACAGCCCGTCATGACAAAGCGCAGTAAGCGTTGGTACTACCTTTTGCTGCTGGTAACGGTGCGACTGGCGAACGCTCAACACGCACCTGACCGAATTATCGACGCACTGGAAAACCGAACTGTCGATAGCGTGCAGCACCGGGTGGTTTATGAACAGCGCCTGTATCGTAATCCCATGACCGCGATGCGGGCCATAAGTCGCAGCTCCATTGCCAACGCGGGTACAACGCTGGTACCGCTCGTTCAGGGCGTACCGATTGCGCAGTACCGGCTATCGCCTGCGTTCAGTACCCGGCTGCTGACCCGCCAGGACCGGATTGCCTACGCCGACGCGGTACCGTTCAGCCGCCGGGCCTACAAACTTGACTTTCGTCTCCAGCCGGAGTTCACGGCTAACTTCGGGAACCGTGACCGCTCCGTGCAGAGCAAAACCAATATCCTGCTGCAAAGTCAGGTGTATATCCGTCGGGGCCTGGTCCTCAACTGGGGTATTGTGTTTCCAATCGTGAATGATCTGGACAATCAGGCGCTCAATGTTCGTCCGGCACCGATCTTCCTGAATCAGTTTCTGGCCATAAATCGGGCTGATTTTATGAGTATCTCGGCGGGATTGTTCTACACCGACCGGTACGGCCTGAACGTACAGTACCGACACGCAGACCTTAACTCGCCCTGGTCTTATGGGCTTGAAACCAGCCTGACCGGGTTTTACTTCTTCCCAAAAGACGGTTTTTATTATCAGTCGCCCACTGACCTGATGCTGCTGGCTGACCTGGCTTACCGCATTGGCCGGCATAATGTAACGCTGAAAGTGTCGGGGGGGCAGTACCTGTTCAACGACCGGGGCGGACGAATCGACTTTATCCGGCAGTTTCCAAACGTCGAGGTGGGCTTCTTCGCGACCAAAACGGGCAACGGCTCGACCGCTGGCTTCAACTTCGCTATTCCTATTCCGCCGGGGCGCATTGCGCAAACGCAGCGGGTTCGGCTACGGAGTACCGAAGAGTTTCGGTGGGAGTACAACTACAGCCGGGGCTACAACATCGGCTCCCGGTACAAGGTGGGCTACCAGCTCGACGCCCTGTTGCGGCAGTACCACAACAGCTACCTCAAGAGTCAGCAGTACTAAACCCGCACCATCTGGTGATACGCGCGGCTATGGCCAAAACGGGCGGGCCGACATTTCTCACGCAGCCTGTACGATTACGGGTACCAACGCCGTACCTTTGTGGAGCAAGGGTAGCTGGTCCGTCTGTTTGGCAGATAAACCAGTTTTAAAAGGGAATTCGGTGCAAAACCGGAACAGTCTCCGCTGCTGTAACCCCTCGTGACGCAATCGACTTCAGGTGCCACTGTTTCTCGGAATGGGAAGGCCGTCGGTTGTGGGGGAAGTCAGAAGACCTGCCGTTGCTCCATCGATAATGGCTTTCGGAGGAAAGGCCCGTCTATCTGTGCATACAAAAACTGCCCGTTCTGTGCCGGGCAAACTGCGCGCTGCTGCCTGGTTTGCCTGCCTGCTGCCTGCTCTGCTGACCGGTGGCATGACCCATCCGGTTTCCGCGAAGCCGACGCCCAAAACCGCGATTCCGGCCCGCCCGCAGGTCGCCATTCGCTACGCCAAAGGCTTTACCATCCGGTACAGCGGCCCCTACAAATTCGTGTCGATTATGAGTCCGTTCGACAAGAGCGTCGATACGGTGCGGTATGTGCTGGTGCCGCGCGGAACGCCCGCACCCAAAGGCTATGCACCCAGTCAGGTGATCGACATTCCGCTGCGGAGTATCGTAGCGATGTCGTCGATGCACGTCGGGCTGGCCGAATTTCTGGGGGCGGAAGACCTGATCGTGGGGCTGGGTAACCTGAAATACGTGTCGTCGCCGAAGGTGATTCAGCGCATCGACGCGGGGAAGGTCCGCGAGGTTGGACGTGACCAGACGATCAACGACGAACAGGTGATTACGATGCAGCCCGACCTGCTGATGGCGATGGGCAGCCCCACGGCCCGGCTCGACCACTACAGTACGATACGGGGGGCGGGGGTACCGGTACTTATCAATTCCGAGTGGGTGGAAACGACCCCGCTGGGCCGGGCCGAGTGGGTGAAGCTGCTGGCGGCACTAACCAACCGGGAAACGCTGGTCAATCAGAAATTTGCGACCGTCGAGCAGGCCTACAACCGACTGGCCGCGCTGACAAAAACGGTCGCGAAGAAGCCGACAATTCTCAGCGGGATGAACAGTAAGGACGCCTGGTTTGTACCCGACGGCGACAGCTACATGACCCGCTTTTTTCTGGACGCCGGGGGGAAATACCCGTGGGTCAACCGCCGGGCTACGGGCAGTCTGCCGCTCAACTTCGAAGCCGTCTATCCCGTTGCGCTCAAGGCCGATTACTGGCTCAACGTGGGCATGATGTCGGTCGATTCGAAGCAGGCCGTGCTGGCGAAAGACGTGCGCTACGCTGATTTCAACGCCTTTAAAACGGGGCGGATGTACAGCTATACGAAACGGGTCAACAGCCGGGGTTCCAACGATTTCTGGGAGTCGGGAGCCGTCAACCCGCACCTGGTGCTGGCCGACCTGATTAGGATTCTGCACCCCGACCTGCTGCCCAACCACCAGCTGGTTTATTATCAGCAACTGAAGTGATGAAAGCGGATGTTGCCCATTCGCCCGGCCCGCCGTCTGTGCGGTCGTGGCGTCGGCTGGTGTTTCCGGGGCTGACCGGACTGGCTCTGCTCTGCTTCCTGCTCGACATCGGGCTGGGGTCGGTCGCCATTCCGATCAAAGACGTGGCCCGCATCGTGTTCAGTCAAACGTCGGACAACGAAGCGTGGCTGTACATTGTCCAGAACATCCGGTTGCCCAAAGCCATTACCGCCTTGATTGTGGGGTGTGGGCTGTCGGTGAGCGGGTTACAGATGCAGGCTTTGTTTCGCAATCCGCTGGCCGGTCCGTCGGAACTGGGCATTACGGCGGGGGCCGGGCTGGGCGTCGCGCTGGTGATGCTGGGCAGCGGGGGTAGCGCCAGTCTGTACGCCATCCGGCAACTGGGCATCGGCGACAGCTGGCTGCTGGTGGCAATGGCGTCGGCGGGGTCGGCACTCGTGCTGGCGCTGGTGCTGGCCATTGCCGGGCGCCTGCGCGACAACGTGGTGCTGCTTATCGTTGGGGTGATGGTCGGCACCGTGACGCTGGCCATCATCAGCATCTGGCAGTATTTCAGTCAGCCCGAACAGTTGCAGGAGTACTTGCTTTGGACGTTTGGATCGCTGGGCGGAGTGGTGCAGACGCACCTGTACGTGCTGGCGGGTGTGGTGGCCGGTGGGCTGCTGCTGGCCTTTACGCTGTCGAAGTCGCTCAACGTGCTGCTGCTCGGCGACAACTACGCCCGGAGTATGGGCCTGAATGTGCCGCGCAGCCGCCTGCTGATTCTGCTCAGTACGAGCGTGTTGACCGGGAGCATCACCGCCTTCTGTGGTCCCATCGGCTTTATCGGTATCGCCGTGCCGCACCTGACCCGTTCGCTGCTCGACACCGCCGACCACCGCCTGCTGATGCCGGCCACCTGTCTGGTCGGTACAATCGTGCTGCTCGTCTGCGACAGCATCGCCCAACTGCCGGGGACGCAGGCCATCCTGCCCATCAACATCGTGACTTCGCTGCTGGGCGGGCCGGTCGTAATCTGGATTATCATGCGTCGCAACACCATCCGCACGGCTTTCTAATGAACGAACCTCTGTTAACGACGCACGACCTGCGCATTGGCTACCCGCAACGCACTATCGCCGACGGGTTGACGCTGGCGCTGCGGCCCGGTCAACTGGTGTGTTTGCTGGGGCCGAACGGGGCTGGAAAATCGACGCTGATGCGGACGCTGGCGGGCTTGCAGACGCCCCTGGCCGGACAGGTGCAACTGGCTGGTCAGCCCCTACCTGACATCAGTACGCTGGATCTGGCCCGGCGCATGAGTCTGGTACTGGCCGAGCGCGTCGATATGGGTACGATGCGGGTGAACGAAGTGGTGGCGCTGGGCCGGGCACCCCATACCGGCCGCTTCGGTCGGCTGACGACAATGGATGACGAGCGGATTCAGCACGCCCTGACCCTGACCGATACGCACCGTTTGGCCGACCGGCGGCTGCATCAGCTCAGCGACGGCGAACGGCAGACGGTGATGCTGGCGCGGGCACTGGCGCAGGATACCGACCTGATTCTGCTGGACGAGCCGACCGCCCACCTCGACCTGCCGAATCGCGTCGAGATGATGCGGTTGCTGCGGCAGCTGACCCGGCAAACCGGCAAAGCGATTCTCCTGTCGACGCACGAACTGGACCTGGCCCTGCAAGCCGCCGACACGCTCTGGCTGTTCGACGCGCGGGGCCATCTGGCCGTGGGCACCCCCGAAGATCTGGTGCTGACGGGCGCGTTCGACGCGGCTTTCGACAAGGCCGGCTTCTACTTCGACCGCTCCACCGGCACATTCACGATGCAACCCGACGACACCGGCCCGGCCGTGCGGCTTGTCGGTAACGAGTCGCTGCTGGTCTGGACGCGCCGGGCGCTGCGCCGGGAAGGCTATATAATACACGATACCACCGACCGAACCATCGAAGCGTTCTACCAGCAGGGGCAGCCGCAGTGGCAGTACACCCACGCGGGGCAAACCCGCACGGTTACGTCGGTGGGGGAGTTGTTGAGGGGGTTAGCGATTGAGTTCGAAGACCCCACCCCAACCGGATCGCCGGACCACCCTCCCCGCTGAAGGAGGGGCTCAAAATAATTACTGGCCATAGCCCCTCCCTAACGGGGAGGGGTTGGGGTGGGGTCTTGCACAATTCGATTTATCAGATAACCATGAAGATATACACGAAAAAAGGGGATAAAGGCACGACGGGCCTGTTTGGCGGGAGCCGGGTCGATAAAGACGACGTACGTGTAGAATGCATCGGTACGCTCGACGAAGCCAATTCGACAATCGGGCTGCTGCGCGTGAAACTGGGTAACGACCACCCGTGGCAGGGCAATCTGCACAAAGTCCAGAAGGATTTGATGGATATGATGTCGCATCTGGCCCGTCCGTCGGACGCTAAAAAAGAAAACAAGAACCCGATGCCTGAAGACGGGGCTGACTTCTGCGAAGCGTGGATCGACGCGCTGGAAGCGGCCATGTCGTCGCCGTCGGATTATTTTCTGCTGCCCGGCGGTAACGAAATCTCGGCGCTGTGCCACGTCGCCCGGACGCAGATTCGGCGGGGGGAACGGCGGCTGGTGTCGCTGCGCAAAACCGACGAGGTTCACCCGGCTATCCCGGCCTATGTCAACCGGCTGTCGGATCTGTTTTTCACGCTGGCGCGCGCCGAGATGGATAAAGCGGGCGTCGCGGAGGAAAAATGGCAGTTGTTTCTCTATAAACGCTTTAAAACAGAAGCATGATCGTGTATGTGTCGGGCGGGGTGCGGAGTGGTAAAAGCCGGTATGCGCAGGAACGGGCGCGGCAGCTTAGCGACGTACCGGTGTACGTGGCGACGGCCCGCATCTGGGACGACGAATTCGGCCGGCGGGTCGACCGGCACCGCGCCGAACGCGGCCCCGAATGGACTACCTACGAACGCGAATCGGACCTTGCCGTGCTCCCGGTGACCAATAGGGTGGCCGTGATCGACTGTGTGACGCTGTGGCTGACCAACCTGTTCATGGCCCACGACAGCGACGTCGCCCGGACGCTGACGGCGTTCAGGGCGGAGGTTGACGCATTGGCTGCATTACCCGGTACGTTCCTGATTATTTCCAACGAAATCGGGATGGGCCTGCACGCGGATACCGAACTGGGCCGCGCCTTCACCGATTTGCAGGGCTGGGCCAATCAGTACGTGGCCGCCACCGCCAACGAAGCTGTATTTATGGTGTCGGGATTGCCGATACGATTAAAGTAGCCTGGACCGGTGTAGCCCAGACGTCTACGTCTGGAGACCGCATCAGCGGTCAAAATAGTCTCCATCCAGAGAAGTTGGCCTGACAGTCTCCAGACCTGGAGGTCTGGGCTACACATATCAAAACCCACAATGGAACAGCAGATTCAGCAGATTATCGATACGAAAACGAAGCCGCTCGGTGCGCTGGGGCGGCTGGAATCACTGGCCAAACAGATAGCCCTGATTCAGCAAACCACGCAGCCGAAACTGGTCGATCCGCACCTCGTGGTGCTGGCGGCTAGTCACGGGATTGCGAACGAGGGCGTCAGCGCGTACCCCAGCGAAGTGACGTACCAGATGGTGCTGAATTTTCTGGCGGGCGGAGCCGCGATCAACGTCTTTACGCGGCAACACGGCATCGCCCTGAAACTGGTCGACGCGGGCGTTGATTATACGTTCGACCCGCACCCGGCCCTGATCGACGCTAAGATTGCGCCCGGTACCCGCAGCTTTCTGCGCGAAGCCGCCATGACGCCGGAACAGTGCCAGAGCGCCCTGGAAAACGGCCGGAAGCTGGTTGCCGACATTCAGGCGACGGGTTGTAACGTGATCGGCTTTGGGGAAATGGGCATTGGCAATACATCGTCGGCGGCTGTGCTGATGAGCGTGCTCCTGAACCTGCCCCTTGCCGACTGCGTGGGGACCGGAACGGGCGTGGCCGATGAGCGGTATAGGCAGAAACTGGCGATTCTGGAACAGGCCAAAGCCGCGCACCCAACCGTCAACGCCGTCGACCCGATGGCGGTACTGCAAACGTTCGGCGGGTTCGAGATCGCAACCATGTGCGGTGCGTTTCTGGAAGCGGCCCACCGCCGGATGGTCGTGCTGGTCGATGGGTTTATCGCGTCGGTTGCTTTCCTGTGCGCGTATAAACTGCACCCTGGCATCCGGCCGTTTGCCGTGTTCTGCCATCAGTCGGCGGAGAAAGGACACGCCCGGCTGCTGGCCGAACTGGATGCCGAACCGCTGCTGTATCTGGGGATGCGGCTGGGTGAGGGAACGGGCTGCGCCGTAGCCTATCCGATTCTGCAAAGTGCGGTCGCGTTCTTCAACGAGATGGCGTCGTTTGCCAGTGCCGGGGTCAGCGGGGAAAGCGAATGAAGCACGAAATCCGGCTGTTTTTCGTCGCGCTCCAGTTTTACACCCGGCTGCCCATACCCGCGTGGGTTGGTTATAGTGAGTCGGCACTGAATCAGGCGACGCGCTACCTGCCGCTGATCGGCTGGCTGGTCGGTGGACTGACCGGACTGGTCTGGCTGGCGGGAAACTGGCTGATCGACGCTGACACGGGGCTGGTGCTGGCCATGACGGCGTCGGTACTGCTGACCGGCGCGTTTCACGAAGACGGCTTCGCAGATGTGTGCGACGGCTTCGGCGGGGGCTGGACGAAAGAGCGCATTCTGGTGATTATGAAAGACAGCCGGATGGGTACCTACGGGGTCGTCGGGCTGGCTCTGCTGTTGGGTTTGAAATTCAGCTTGTTGCGCCATCTGGCCACCGTGTTGCTGCCCCGCCCCGCGCTCCTGCTGGCATACGGGATGAGTGCCCACGCGCTGAGCCGGTTTATGGCCGTCACGTTCATTCGTACGCATACATACGTCCGCGAAACCGACGACAGCAAAGCTAAACCCGTTGCTCAGGTGATTGTTCCCGGTGTGCTGCTGGTCGCGGGCGTACTGGCCCTGTTGCCGCTGATGGCAACTGTCTGGCTGACGCAACAGCCCGTATTGCTCCTGCTGATGCCGGTTTTGTACGGCGTAAAAATGGCGCTGGCCCGCTACTTCACCCGCTGGATTGGCGGCTACACCGGCGACTGTCTGGGCGCGACGCAGCAGGTGTGCGAAGTGATTTTTTACCTGTTCACGGCCATCCTGTGGAAATTTATCTGATTCGCCATACCACACCCGCCATTTCGCCGGGCCTGATTTACGGTCGCACCGACGTGCCGCTCACCGATAGCTTTACCGCCGAACTAGCCGAAATTCGCCCCCACCTACCCGCTATGTTCGACGCCGTATACAGCAGCCCCTCCCGCCGGTGTGTGCAGTTAGCCGAACAACTTGGCCCCGTAATCAGGACCGACGAACGACTCTACGAACTGGACTTCGGCGATTGGGAAGGGCAAACCTGGGACACTATCGACCGGCAGGCGTCGGAACTGTGGATGCAGGATTTTGTCAATACGGCACCGCCGGGTGGCGAAACGTTACTACAGATGCAGGCGCGGGTACTGGCGTTCTGGAATGAACTGATACGACACGCTTACGAACGGGTCGCTGTCGTCACACACGGGGGTGTCATCCGGATTCTGCTGGCAATCGAACGGAAACTGCCCCTTGCGTCGCTGTTCGAGATTAAGATTGCCTACGGCGAGGTGGTTGTGGTGACTTCTTTCCCTGCTGTGGTGTCGGGTCCCTGACCTGACACGCCTGCGTCAGCAATCAGCTTCGCCCTGTCGTGGTATCGGGTCGGGGACCCGACACCACGACAGGGAATAGACGAGTAGTTGTTCCCCTCCCTAACGGCGGTCGGCCGCTGCCGTGGGGTCTATGGGGCCCGTGGGGTCCGTTACTCCACCCACGTTACTTTCTCCTCGATGGGCGTACGGACGGCGGGTTTGTCTTTCGGCAGATGGTAGCCCATGAAGAACAGCCCCACGCATTTCTGGCTGGGCGTCAGATTCAGAAACTGGTTCAGCGCGGCTACGTTGCTGGGGCTGCTCCAGTACGCACCGATACCCAGTGCGGTCGTTGTCAGCCACATATTCTGTACGGCGCAGGATACAGCCGCTACTTCTTCCCATTCCGGCACCTTGTCGGGGTGAACGTCCATCACAATCGCCATCACGCAGGCCGACTTCAGCACTTTGTTGCGGGCACCGTTGAGCTTAGCCTCCGAAAAGGTTTCGGGCGTGGTGTTGGCGCGGTAGGTATCGCCCATGAAATCGGCGAGTTGTTGCAGGCCGTCGCCCCGGAATACGGTGAAGCGCCAGGGCTGCGTCAGTCGGTGAGTAGGGGCGTAGTTGGCGTTTTCGAGAACGGTTTCCAGCAACTCACGTGGAATGTCCTGACCAGTATATTCGGGCGGAAAAATGCTGCGACGATTGCGGATAACCTGATTGATTGTGTCGATTGACGGAGTCATGAACGATTGGTTTATTCGGTGAGTGAACGGCTGGTTTTCAAGCCCGGTTCCACACAGAGCGCAGTACCGGTACTAATCGCGAAGTCAACGCTACAACGCTACGACTTTACAACTCGATAGTGTTCGTTGAATGAACGCCACCCGGTCGGCCACGGTAGTCAGCGGCAGCGGTACGACGGTGAACCCCAGCGACTGATAGGTGTCGATCAGAGCGACGTGCAGGGCGGTGGCTTCGGCGAAGGTCTGCCAGCGTTCGCTGTCATTGACGTAAATCGCTTCCCAGGGCGGGGCCATGAACACCAGCGGCTGATACGGGTACTGCCGAATGGCCTGATAAAATGGATCGCCGACCGGTAACCCCGCTATCCGCAGGTAAGCAATAATGTCGGGAATACCCCGGTCGAAAAACGTGATCGAATCGACTGACTGACCAGCAACCTGCTCGTAATCAGCGATCATCCGGCGCAGGGCCAGCCGGGCAAAGCAGGGCAGGTCGACCCACGGCAGGCAGTGGCTATGTTGCGCGACCTGCTCCTGAATCAGCACCCGCGACGCTTCGCCGACGGTGTTATAGCCGACCTCGTGCAGGGCGTTCAGCAGCGTCGTTTTTCCCGCACCCGGTCCGCCGGAAAGAATGAAATTAGGCATACAGCAGCGCGAAGATACTCACCAGTCCGACAACCATCAGCAGGCAGGTGCGGTGGTTGATGCGACTGGCCCGGTCGATGTCGGCGGGTTCGATAAGCCGGTCGTGTTCGCCGATAAACGGTTTGTCGACCAGCACGCCGTGGTACACGTTGGGACCCCCGAACCGGCAGTCGAGCAGCCCCGCCAGTGCCGCTTCAGGGTAGCCTGCGTTGGGACTTTTGTGCTGACGCCCGTACCGAACCGCGAACTGAAGGCCCCGCCCGCTGCCCCCCGCTGTGCTCATTAGCAGGGCCGTCAGCCGGGCGGGAATGATGTTGGCAACATCATCGAGCCGGGCCGCGACCTTGCCGAACTGCTCGTAGCGCTCACTGCGGTAGCCGATCATTGAGTCGAGCGTATTGATGAGTTTGTAGGTCATAATACCCGGCACGCCCGCCAGTCCGTAGAAAAACAGGGGAGCGATAACCCCGTCGCTGAGGTTTTCCGACATGGTTTCGAGCACGGCAATCCGAATCTGCTGGGCACTCAGCCGCGACGTGTCCCGCCCGACAATGCGCGACACCTGCCGCCGACCGGCTTCCAGACCGTCCTGGTCCAGCACCCGAAACACGGCTTTCCCTTCGGCGATCAGGTTATGGTTTGCCAGCCCGTACCAGACGAACAGGCTGTTTATCAGGACGTACAGGGCCGGATGGATACGTAAGGCAAGCGTGGTCAGCCCGTAAAAAAAGAGCCAGACACCGACGCACAAACCGACCGTCAGGGCGGCTCCTTTCCCGAACTGATTTGTTCCCCGGTTAAGTGTTCGCTCCCCGGCGGCAATCAGGTTGCCGAAAACCCGGACGGGGTGCGGCCAGTTGTCGGGGTCGCCGATGAGCAGGTCGAGGACGTAGCCGATGAGCAGGGGCAGGGCAAACAGGATTACGGTCTCCATTCGGCGAGGGCGTCAAAAAGCAGCCGATTCTGGTTGGGTGGCAGCGTGCAGAGCCGAAAATGCCCCGGTCGCAGTCCTCGAAAATTGCTGGCGTCACGGATGAGCAGGCCGTGTTCATTGAGCAGAAACGACTTCAGGTTAGCCGCCGTACCGATGTGGATTTCAGCCAGGAAAAAATGCGTAGCCGTGTCGTAAATCCGAACCGTTGGCAACTCTCGCAACGCATCGGCAAACCTCCGGCGGTCGGCCAGCAAATGCGTCAGGGGGAGCTGGATATGGGCGTAGTGATCGAAGATAAACTGTCCAGCAGCGAGGGCCATTGCATTCACCGTCCACGGTTGTTTGCAGGCCGTCAGCCGGGCAATCAGCGCGGCCGACCCCGCCACATACCCCAGCCGCAGCCCCGGAATGGCGTACGCTTTAGTCAGCGACCGCATGACAAGCAGATTGGTGTGTTGCTGGAGCAGAGGCAGGGCGGTGTCCAGTTGGTCGGTAAACTCAATAAACGCTTCGTCGACCACAAACAGCGTCTGCGGATTCCGGGCGATCCACTCGGCTAGCGCATGGAAGGCGGCACCCGTTGGGTTGTTTGGGTTGCAGATAAACACCAGTTCGCCCGTCAGTGGGGGGAGCTCGGTCAGCGTGTTCCAGTCGAGAAAATGCAGGTCGTGGCTGTGCATCCGGCAGGCATCTTCGTACTCGGCAAAGGCGGGCGTAATGATGGTGGTCCGGCTACCGGCAAACGCCTGCGCGATCAGGTAAATACTTTCCGTCGTGCCGCTGTTTACCAGTATTTGATTGGCGGGCAACCCATGATGCCCCGCAATCTGTTCGGCCAGTTGCCCGGCCAGCGCGTCGGGGTAGCGGTTAACGCGGTCCCACTGACTAAAGAGGTAATCTTTCAGGCCGGCCGGTTCGCCCCCGTACCAGACATTCGTACTAAAATCGGCGCGGATGGGTCTCGTGTAGCGGTAGCGGTCGTCGCCATGTCCGTGGAGCATCTAATCAGGTAAAGCTAAGGTTTTGTAAATCTGGGCCATATTGACGTGCTGGCGGATCAGGTCGGCCAGCACGTCGTATTGCTGGTCTTTGAACTGAGTAAAATCAAATGGGGTATCGGCGATTTCGTTGGTGTAGGGGGCCAGCAGATCGTTGACAACGGCGTCGTTATCGAGAATGCCGTGCAGATAGGTGCCCCAGCAGCGGTCGCTTAGTACGTAGCCATCCGGTTGCCCGTTGTCCAGCCACGCAACGGGACTTGGCGGACCCGCAGCGTCGGTTTGGCCCATGTGGATTTCGTAACCCCGGCAGTCGGCCCCTGTTTGCCGGTACGTAAAGCCCCGCTGCTGCGTCGTTTTGACCGGCTGCAACACCGTCCGGACAGGCAACAGTCCCAGCCCCGGTAGGCTCTCGATGGACCCTTCCAGATGGTTCGGGTCTTCCACTACTTCGCCCAGCATCTGGTAACCCCCGCAGATGCCGATGACCGTTTTTTCCCGTTTATGGGCTTCGGTAATGGCCCGCGCGACGCCGTTGTTTTTAATCGTCAGCAGGTCCTCGATGGTGTTCTTGCTGCCGGGCAAAATCACTACATCTGCCTGCGCGATGTCGTCGGGTTGATGTGTGTAGAACAGGTTCACGCGCGGGTCCTGCTCGAGCCGGTCGAAGTCGGTGAAGTTCGACAGCCGCCTGAGCAGGATGACCGCCACGTTTACCTTTCCGGCCCTTGTCGACCGGGCTTTCTGCGCCAGCGCGACTGAATCCTCCTGTTCGATAAAAATGTCCCGGAAGTAAGGCAGCAGCCCCACCACCGGTATGCCCGTCAGCTCTTCCAGCATCCGCCGACCGTCGTCGAACAGCCGCGCGTCGCCCCGAAACTTGTTGATAATGATGCCCTTGATAAGCGCCCGTTCGTCGGGCGTCAGCAGGGCGATGGTACCGTATACACTACCAAATAAACCGCCCCGGTCGATGTCGCCGATCAGGTAGGTGGCGGCCCCGGCGTGCTGCGCCATGCGGAGGTTGGTGATGTCGCGGTGTTTCAGGTTCAGTTCCGAAATGCTGCCCGCGCCTTCCATGACGACGGGTGAATACTGACCCGCCAGCCGGTCGAACGCCTGCGTCACGGCGGCAAACAGTTCGGCCCGGTCGTTGCCCATGAAGTAGTCGTAGGCCGACTGATTACCGATGGGTTTGCCGTTCAGGATGACCTGCGAACTGCGGTCGCTGGTGGGTTTGAGCAGCACCGGGTTCATGTCGGTATGGCAGGGAATACCGGCGGCTTCGGCCTGTACCGCCTGCGCCCGGCCAATCTCCAGTCCGTCCGGCGTCGCGTAGCTGTTGAGCGACATATTCTGCGCTTTAAACGGCGCGGGCTGGTAGCCGTCCTGCTTGAAAATCCGGCAGAATCCGGCCGTAATGACGCTCTTTCCCACGTCGGAGGCCGTCCCGACAAACATGATGGGCCGAAGGGTAGACATGCTCATTACGTCAGCGCATTGGACGCCCTGATGATTAATTTACGCAGATTCAGGACCGTATTGATGTTTGTAGACAGGTCGGTAGAAAGTGATGCCATCAATAAAATCGAAATCTTTTTTGTTAAACGTGAAGAGTTCAACCGGATACGTGAGGGCGGTTGCAGCGATGATCATGTCTGGGATACCGGGCCGTTTCGCATAATGCTCCCAGATCAAACTCGATAGTCGACGTGATATTTCGGGGTCTAAGCCAATTATGTTGAACTTGTTGATTACTTCCACTGTCCTGCGCTTCTCGCTATACTTCATGCCCACATACATTTCTACTTCCGAAATGACGCTAAGGTACAGACGATCGAAGCCGAGGGCATCCAACTCCTGAACCATTGCTGGTATACCCCGGAAATAGTCGAACAGTACGTTGGAGTCGCACAGTACTAGTTTCTTTTTGGCCATGCCTTCGCCCGGATAGAAGCCATCGTTCGTTCATCATTAGCCCAAATGCCGCTGAAAGTGGCCGGCGTCTCGCCGGGTTGAGCGTCGCTTTTATGCAAAAGGGGGATGTCGGCTCCTATCTCGGCGTTAATACCGTTTTCGAGTAGTAATTTTACGGCTCTGGCGTAATCTTTATCGTCGATCGTCAATGTCTTCATCGTCTGCTGCTTGTATTATCCCGAAGATAACAAATCGCTCATTGATTCGCGTTCGCTATCTATCAATACGTTAAACATACGAAAAATAGCAATCAGGTTAATTGCTGACGTGAGCTGTAACAGCTTCGGTCAGTGCATCCACTGACAAGCTATCCAGCGACACACAATCGGCACCCAGCGCGTCGGCGAGGGCCAATGCCCGGCCTAGCTGAAGATAACCGGCGTCGGTGTCGAGGACCAGCGCGGGGACGGACTGGGCGCGGAGCTGACCGGCGAGGTGCAGGGTCTGCTGCCAGGCATCGCCACCCCCCGGCAGGGCTACGTTGGCTTTGCCGTCGCTGAGGACAACCAGTAACGGACGCTGATCGCGGGTTTGCCCAAGTATCTCCAGCGCGAGTTGGAGGGCGTGGGGCAGGGGCGTCCGGCCACCGGTAGGCAGCGTTTGCAGCGCCTGTTCGGCCTGTTCGACGTGCCGGGTTGGCGGTAGCAGTACCTGCGCGTCGATACCCCGGAAGCTGATGACGCCCACACTGTCGCGGTGTTGATAAGCGTTGGTCAGCAAACTCAGCACGGCCCCTTTTACGGCTTCCATCCGCTGACCGGCCGCCATCGACCCCGACGCATCCACGACAAACAGAATCAGATGGGCTGTCCTTTCTGTTCGGACAGCCTGATGCAGGTCCGCGCGGGTAATGGTGGAATCGCCCGCGTCGCGAAGCAGGGCGCTTTGCAGCGTAGCCGTAACGGCCAGGTCGGTTGGCTGCGGGTTGGGCACGGCGCGCACAAACGCACCCCGCTGACGCCCGGCCGTGGCCTGATGCTTACCAGCCGGAGCCGGTTGCTGACGCAGCGTTTCGACCGCGAAAGTGGGTAAGGGTGGCGCGTCGATTAGTGGCAGTACGCCAAATACCCGCTCCGCCTGCACTGGGTCGGTTGCTGGCCCGGTGCCTTCCTCCGGTAAATCGTCCGGTATTACATCAGGCGCTATGTTAGTCTGTTCGGTTCCGTCAGACGGCTTTGGTGGCGTAGTCGACGCGTCGGGTTGGGTGGCTGGCGGTGGGGAAGTGTCGGTTGCTTTTTTGCGTTGCCGGTGGGGGAGGGCCAGCGCAGCCGCCTGCTGTACGTCGGCAGGTATTACGTCGGCGCGCCCGGCCAGAGCCGCGAGTGTCAATGCCGTTTTATACAGGACAATGTCGGCCCGCAAACTGACGATGTTCAGGTCGGTACACAGTTGGCTAATCAGCGTCAGCATCCCGTCGGCCATACGAACGGAAGGCAACAACTGACGGGCCTGTTCGATCTGATACTGCAACGTCTGTTGCTCGCTGCCCCATTGCTCAGTAAAAGCAACTGGATCGGTTTCAAAGGCAATCCGCCTGCGCACAACGTCGGTGCGTTCGTCAACCACGCGGGGTGCCGCCACGTCGACCACCAGCCCGAACCGGTCGAGGAACTGCGGACGCAGCGTACCTTCTTCGGGGTTCATGGTGCCGATCAGCATAAACCGCGCGGGGTGACTAACCGCTAGCCCGTCGCGCTGCACCGTGTTGATTCCCATGGCCGCCACGTCGAGCAGCACGTCGACCAGGTGATCGGCCAGCAGATTTACTTCGTCGATGTACAGGATGCCCTGATGCGCCGATGCCAGCAGGCCCGGCAATAGTTTCTTCTGCCGGCCGACCAGCACGCTTTCTAGATCGAGACTGCCCACTACCCTGTCTTCGGTCGCGCCAAGTGGCAAATCCACAAACGGTACGCCGATGGTTTCGGTTTGGAAATTGGTCTGTTGGCAGGCGTCGCAGATCGGCAGCGGTTCGTCGGGGCGGCAGTTGAAGCGGGAACCTGCCACCCGCTCGACGGGCGGCATCACGGCCGACAGCCCCCGTACGGCGGTACTTTTCGCCGTGCCTTTGTCGCCCCGGATGAGCACCCCGCCGATGCCCGGATTGACGGCGCACAGCAGCAGCGCCTGTTTCAGCAGCGGCTGACCAACGAGGGCGGAAAATGGATACGTCATATGGTTGGTTGGTCGCAAAGCGAATAACTGGTGCTGCGGCCCCCGGCTTCGTCTTTGATTAATAGCCCTTTTTGAATCAAATCCTGAATGTCGCGCGCGGCCGTATCCTGTGAACATTTGGCAATTTTTGCCCACTTCGAGGATGTCAGTTTGCCGTCGAAACCGTCCCACAGTTTATTGAGGAGCAGCCGCTGCCGGTCGTTTAGCGGTACGCTGCCGAACCGCGACCAGAAATGCGCCTTCGCCAATACCCGCGTCAGTTGCTGTTCCGTCTGCTGCTGGGCACGGCGCAGGCAGTCCAGAAACCAGATTAGCCAGCCGGTAATGTCCAGCGAGCCACGCTGCGTTCGTTCAAGCAGGCTGTAATACGCATTCCGTTCCAGCCGAATTTGCGCCGACATGCTGTAATAGCGAAAACGCGACCGTTCGGCCCGTGCCAACAGCACATCGGTCAGGGCGCGGGCAATGCGGCCGTTGCCATCGTCGAACGGGTGAATCGTCACGAACCAGAGGTGGGCAACAGCAGCTTTCAGTATTGGGTCGAGTGATTGTTCGCCGTTGAACCAATCGATAAACTGAACCATTTCGTCCGCCAGCCGTCCGCTTGCCGGGGCCTCAAAATGAACCCGTTCGCGACCGAGCGGGCCCGACACAACCTGCATCGGCCCGGTATCGTCGCTGCGCCATCGACCCGTCTGAACCGTATACGAGCCACTGCGCTCAGCCGGGAACAGGGCCGTTTGCCAGCCGAAAAGCCGTTCGTCGCTCAGCGGTGTATCGTACTGTTGCGTTGCGTCTAACAGCATATCGACAATGCCGTCCACCGACCGATCCGTTGGAATCAGGCCACCGATGTCGATGCCCAGTCGACGGGCGATGGACGAACGTACTTCACCCAGTGGCAGGATTTCGCCTTCGATCTCCGAAGTCTTCAGCACATCCTGCGTCAGTGTCCGAAAGCTGGTTTCTTCCTGAGCGGTAAAGCCAAGCATCTCCATCCGACCAGCGATGCGACCCTGTGCATAGCGCACGTCACTCAGCAAGGCCGAAAACTGCTCGTCCTGCCAGATGAAGTGGGGCCACTGCCTGAGTTGGTGAATGTACATAGCTTTTGTTGTACGCTATTCTCCGCAAGGTACGGTTTATTCTCCGCAAATTTGCGGAGAATAGATTGGCTAATCTCCGCATTCACTCATGTCTGGCTTCCAGCAGGCGTTCGCTGTTGAGGTAGATGCCCTGCAACGCGTTGAGC
>Ga0160428_1000252_pt1 | contig 65403 bp, 67 predicted proteins | sample SolpanmetagenomM_FD_108198 | JGI IMG/M metagenome (GOLD analysis project Ga0160428, IMG submission 108198) | Solar panel surface microbial communities from Lawrence Berkeley National Laboratory, California, USA - M | ecosystem: Engineered > Built environment > Solar panel > Unclassified ... | reverse complement strand
TCGCAGGCCATGAGAGAGCCACACCGACGACGTCGGTGGGCAGCCGCTAGAGGAGCGTCACGCCGGGCACCTCGACACAGCCTGGCCGGGCTGGTGTCGTGGGTCCAGTGAACAAGTAGCCGCCGGTCGCGTGCTCTCAGACGGCCGACAACGCCCGCACCCGCCAATGACCAAGCGCTGGTCGCCTCACCCGGAATCTTGCTGACGGCTCCTCAGCAGATGAGACTCCGGCCATGGTGGCAACGGTGGCGGTCCTGTCCGACGTGCACGGCGTCCTGCCCGTCCTCGATGCGGTGCTGGCCGAGCCCGACGTCCGCGCCGCGGACCTTGTCGTGGTCACCGGTGACCACGCCGCCGGGCCACAACCCACGGCAGTACTGGACCGGCTCACCGGCCTGGGTGAGCGGGTCCTGCTCGTGCGCGGCAACGCCGACCGCGAGCTCGTGGCCTACCGCCGCGGTGAGGGCACCAACATCCCCGACCCGATCGCTCCCTGGGCGGCGCAGCAGCTGAGCCAGCAGCACCTGGACCTCCTCGCAGGGCTGCCGCACCCGGTGACCGTCGACGTCGACGGCTTCGGACCGGTCCTGTTCTGCCACGGCACTCCTCGCGACGACGACGAGGTGGTGCTCGTCGACACCCGCCTGGCCCGGTGGGCCGAGGTCCTCGCCGACGTCCCCGCGCAGGTGCGCACCATCGTGTGCGGACACACCTACATGCCCTTCGTGCGGCTGGTGGACCGCCGGCTGGTCATCAACCCCGGCAGCATAGGGATGCCCTACGGCAGATCTGGTGGCAGCTGGGCGCTGCTGGAGGGCGGCAACGTGACCTTGCGCCACACCCCCGTGGACCTGGACGAGATGATCGCGGCCGTCGTCGCAGGCTCGGACTTCCCCGGTGCCCGGGCGTGGGCTGAGGACTACGTGCGGTCCGAAGCCAGCGACGTCGAGGCCCTCACCACCTTCGCGCCCCGGGACGGGCGGCGCGCCGACTGAGCACCGCCGGCTGAACCTTCGGGCCGGGGCGTCGGGTCACGACACACGCCAGGCCGGGGTGGCGCTCGAGCGCGCTGAGCACTTCGCTGGCCCCGTGACGCCTCACAGCTTCCTGCCCGGCGATCTTCCGGGTCTCGACCTCGCTCGTGCCGTCGCCCGCCAGACCGGAGCTGCAGCCGAGACCGTCCATCCCCTCGCCACGCAGGGCGTGGCCAACGTGACGTACGCCGTCGGCGCCGACACCGTCCTGCGCATCGCACGAGCCGGCTTCGAGACGGACCTCGCCACCGAAGCCGCACTGCTGCCCCTCCTCACCGACATCGACGTCCCCGCTCCCACCGTGCTCGCTCACGACGACGGACCCGACGACGACAGCACCCCCAGCCAGCCGTGGATGCTGCAGAACCGGTTACCTGGCGCCCTGCTGGCCACCGCGGACCTCGCTGTCCCCGCACGGCGACGCGCCTACCGAGAACTCGGCCGAGCCTTGCACCGCCTCCACACGCAGGTCCCGATCCGCGCCGCCCTGGCGGCGGCGCCCCAGCTGAAGGTTCTGACCGAACCAGATCCCCTGGACACCGTCCGCAAGCTCTCGACAGACAACTGGGTCGGACCCGAGGAAGCCAGCTGGCTCACCGCCTGGTTCGAGCACCTGCGCCAGTGGCAGCCAGACTCGATCGAGGCGGCCCTCCTGCACGGCGACGCCAGCCTCACCAACGTGCTCGTCGAGCCCTCGACCGGGTCCCTCACCGCACTGCTGGACTGGGGAGACGCCTTCTGCTCCGACCCTGCCGTCGACCTGGCCAAGGTCTCCGGCCCGCACCTGCCTGCGGCGGTCGCCGGCTACGCCGCTGATCCAGACCTCGAGGTTGGGTGGGCTGCCCGCGCCTTGTGGCACCAACTGACGTGGGCGCTCGGTGCGCTCTCGCGTCCACCACGTCCAGCCGACCCCACCTGGTCAGCACCTCCCGCTGCGCGCCTGCTCAACCTCATGCGCCTGCTGCTGCTGGACGTCCCGACGACCTGGTCCCCGTTGTTGCCACCGCGCACCTGACCAGGGCGCTGCCCGGGTGCGCGGTCAAGCTGTCGAGCGTGGGGCGCGCGGTCATACCAGGCCGCGCACCGGGCTGCCGTCAGCGGGCATCGTCCTAGCCTCTGCTCATGCCCCCGCTTCCGGTGCCGCTGACCACTGAGCGCCTTCGCGTGCGTGCGTTCCGTCCCGACGATCTTCTCGACCTGCACCGGCTGCACTCCGACCAAGCGGTGGCCACCTACCTCAGCCGCGGCGTCCGCAGCCCCAGGAGGTGCAGGCCGCTCTCGAACGACGACTGGCCCCACTCGTGTTGGATCGAGCAGGCGACGGGGTGATCCTCGCCATCACCACCCTCGTCGAGGATCACGTGATCGGTGAGGTGAGCCTGTGGCTTCGCGACGCGGATGCACGGGTCATGGAGATGGGGTTCGCACTACTGCCTGAAGTGCAAGGACGCGGGTACGCCCATGAAGCAGTGCACGAGCTCTTGACCTCGGCGTTCGACCACTTGGCTGCTCGAGAGGTCATCGGCGTCGCTGACCGCCGCAACGTCATCTCGACATCGTTCATGCACCGCCTGGGCATGAGCCCTCGTTCCGACGACGACGAGACCTCCCTAACAGATCTGCTCGTCATCGACCGAAAGGCATGGCAGCGCCAGCGTGGTAGCGACCACGTCGCCTCGCCCACTGACCTCATCGAGTAAGGCGTCCCGGAGGAGTGGGCGCGGGCGTGGATGCTGTGAGTCCTACTTCCCGCGGGCGATGTCGCTGAGGTATTCGTAGTAGCCGTCGATCCAGCCGGACATCTGCCGGATGACGGTCTCCAGCGGCTCCAGGGCATCCTCGAAGTCGGCGAAGGCGTGGAACGCCTCCAGTGGTGTCTCCTTGTCCGGGATGAGCTCGTGGTTGGTTAGCAGCGCCTTCCACTGATCCGCAGTCAGGTTGGCAACCTGGTTGCGTTGCTTCTTCGTCAAGCCCTCTGTCCAGGGCGTGTCGTCATCCTGAGCAGCCTTGATCGCAGCCGATAGCGCGTTGGCGGCATCAATGTCGTCCCGGCCGCTCTCGTTCCTCAAATACTCCGCGATGAAGTCCAGATTCCGGACCAGCTCACCGACCCGTTCGGCACCCTGCTCCGAGAGCGCAGTCTCCAGACCGGTGACCTCGGAGATGCCGGACCGGGTACGGATGACGGCGGCGACCTCGGCCCGGTTCCCGAATGAGGCTCCGAGCTGATTCGGGAAGCCGAAGTTGGAGCTGTCGGGGAAGAAGTGATGTAGGCCGGGGACCTCGTCGTAGCTTGCCATCGCGTAGCTCCAGGGGGGCCAGGCTTCCAACATCTCAGCGGCGAGGAAGAGCATCAACCGGACTGCGCTCTCCAGTGTCTTCGGCCGCACCTGATCGCGGTGGTGTGCCTCGTTCCGGTAGATATGAATCCGGCGCAGTACCCGGCCATGCACCGGGTCGAGTCGTTTTTCCTCCTGGAGGAAGTCAATTTTCGCCTCGAACTCACGATCGATCGAGGATTGACGGCTCTTGCTCGGTGGCTCCTGGCCGAGATGTCGGGCGTGCCAGAGCGAGAGTTGGTGACTACAATCACCGGATAAGAGCGTCTCGCAGGCACCATCGGCCAGGTCAAGGGCGAGACGAAGATAGGCAACCGTCCCGTTGTCGAGGAAGCGACATGCCTCCCAGAGTTGAACCGCGACCCGTTCTAAGCGATGCACGGGCCGCAGTCTTGCAGTTCCGTGCGCAGGCCGGGGGCGGAACCTCAGAGGTGCTCGAGGAGGCCGTTAATCGCTTCGGTGGGTCCGTTGCTCGTGCCCGGGCGATCGAAGTTAAGTCAGTTTGACAACCAGGCAACGAGCAAGCGTCTCCACCTGGGCAATGGCACAGCTGCAGTCCAAGTGTTGAGTGTTTGTGTAATTCGGGCTTCAATGTGTTGACGCTCATCGAAGCGGCGGTAATAGAAGATGAGGTCAGCCCTAGCCCAAGCCAGTAAGGCCATCAGGGAGATAAGCCCGTGCACAAATGCCAACACTGCTACCCTAGGGATACTCGACTCCCCCGTGAGCAGCGCGACTATCAAACCCACGGTACTCAACTCGAAAGCGACCGTAACCCACGTCTTTGAGCGGCGCCAAGACCAGCGCAACGTCAACCTCCACGGGATCTTGAACCGACCTGCTCGAGGATCGGTCCAGTTTCCGAGACCAAGCCATGGCCTAGCTGACGGAAGCGTGGGACCGAGGCGACTCAAAGCAGTGTTCGCTCTAGTCGCTAGGCGTTCGTCCCTCGGCGGATGAGCAGATAACTGCGAGCGCTTCTCGACTACGGCTCCTATCCACCGGACAGTCGGCATCTCACCAGAGTCAACCTTGTCGCGGACTTCTGCCTCCAAGAGGCGCCAGCTGTCGACTATCTTCCATTGAGACCTAGTGAAGTAGAGACCTGCGAACAGCGCACTGACCATGAGGGCGCCTGCGCCCGCCATGAGGATATTAAAACCCACATTTTGCACTGACACGTGTCCTGATTCTACCGGAAACGCCATTGCGGTACCGACATTAGTCACGATAGCCAGAACATAAGCAATGAGGGGTAGAAGAAGCCATCTTTCCATGGCATCCCGCCAGTCCACCAGGTCTTTAAGCGAGCTTGCCTTGGCGTTAATATCAAATCGATGACTAAGTGCAACGACGACGCACCCGCCTACGGGAATCGCGATTGTGAATAGGAGCGTGAAAGAGAACAAGAGAGGGAGAATTGAGTTCATTCGAGCCATGGTGTCATAGGTAGTCCGCAATGGGTGTCTCGTAGGCGATGGCACCGGAAGTAGCCACAGCCGCGGCGCCTTGTCTTCTCTCCACAGTCTTGGCTCAAGCTGTCCCCATAAAGAGCGGGGCTGTCCACCAATGTCGTCACGCTCTTCATTATTCTGCGGCCAGCGACACTGAATCAATTATGGGCGGCCGAGCGTGCCGATGAACACTTGACACCCGTTTAGCATAGTGTGCTATGGTTAACGCGTAGGCCGGACAGCGACCCGACCACGCCCGACGACCCGAGGGACTCCCCCGATGAACCAGACCACCGCCCCCACCGACGCGAGCCGCGAGGTGTTCGCCGACCAGGCGTCTTTTACCGCTGCCGTCGCACAGGTCCACGAAGCCGAGGTGGCCTACCGCCTGGATCAGCCCCTCGTGCCGGACTCCGCCTTCGACGCCCTGAAGGACCGCGTCGCCACCACCAAGGCCGCGCACCCGGAGTGGGACGACGAGGGCGTCACAACTCAGGTGGCCTCTGGCGCCCCGGTCGGCGGGGACGTGCGCCACAGCAGCCCGATGCTGAGCCTGGCCAAGGCCACCACCGTCGAGGAGATCCACGCCTTCGTGGCCGGTCTCGCCGTGGACGGTCAGGACCTCGGCCCTCTCGTCGTCGAGGTCAAGATGGACGGCTGCGCGATCAGCGCCCACTACGAGGAGGGTGCGCTCGTACTGGCCGCGCAGCGCGGTGACGGCACCAGCGGTGAGGACATCACCGGCCAGATCACCCGCGGGGCAGGGGTGGCGGGACTGCGCGCCCGCCTGGACACGTCCTGGAGCGGGGAGGTGCGCGGGGAGGTCTACATGAGCGAGGCGGACTTCGACGCCTCCAACGAGCTGCGCGTGGCCGCCGGGCGCCCCGCCTTCGCCAACCCCCGCAACGCCGTCAGCGGCACGCTGCGCAACATCGACCGCACCTACGACGTGCCGATGTCCTTCGCGGTCTACGACGTGCTCGACGTGCTCGACGACGCGAGCAGCGGTGCCGCCACCGCGGGCACCTACAGCGAGCGCCTGGACGCTGCTGAGGCGCTCGGCTTCCACACCGCCCGTCAGCTGCTGCCCGAGGCCCTGCGCACGCCGCACGCGGGCGTCGAGGAGGTGGTGGCCGCCATCGAGGCGATCGAGCAGCTGCGCCCCGCCCTGGGCTTTCCCATCGATGGCTCGGTCCTGAAGGCGGATGCTTTCGCCACCCGTCGTCGTCTGGGGCAGCGCACCGGCTCCCCCCGGTGGGCGCTGGCCTTCAAGTACGCCCCGGACACTGCCGTTACCCGGCTGCGTGACATCGAGATCAGCGTCGGGCGCACCGGGCGCCTCGGGTTCCGTGCGGTGCTGGACCCCGTCAGTGTCGGGGGCACCACCGTCACCTACGTCACCATGCACAACGCTCCCTGGATCGTCGGGCGTGACCTGCGGGTGGGCGATGAGGTGTGGGTCTACCGCGCCGGAGACGTGATCCCCCGGGTCACCACCGCCAACCTCGCCGCCCGCCCCGCCGACGCCCCGGCCTGGGTCGCGCCCACACACTGCCCGCAGTGCGGGGAGGAGCTGGACACCACCTCGCTGCTGTGGCGCTGCCACACCCCCACCTGCTCCATCGCCGGCGCCCTGGACTACTGGGCCTCCCCCGACGCTCTGGACATCGACGGCATCGGCACCGTCGTCTGCGAGGCGCTCGCCGAGACCGGCCTGGCCGCCAGCGTTGCTGACCTGTACGACCTCACCCTGACGCAGTGGGCCACGCTCCCCCTCGGGGTCACCGAGACGGGTGCCACCCGGATGCTCGGTGAGGCCAACGCCGCCAAGATCGTCGACGGGCTGGCGGCGAGTAAGGCGCAGCCGCTGAACCGCGTCATCACCGGGCTGGGCATCCGCATGACCGGGCGCTCCGTCGGGCGCTGGCTCGCCTCCCGCTTCGGGTCGATGGACGCCCTGCGGGCGGCGAGCGTGGAGGAGCTGGCCGCGATCAACAAACTGGGCACCATCAAGGCCCAGCACATCGCCGACGGCTTGGCCCGCCTCGGTGAAGTCATCGATCGCCTCGCTGCGCACGGGCTCACGATGACCGTCCCCGACGACGGCGCCGCGAAGCCGTTGGCGGGGAAGACCTACGTCGTCTCCGGTGCGGTGCCCGGCTACACCCGCACCACCATCGCCGAGCGCATCGAAGCCCTCGGCGGCACCGCCAGCAGCTCCGTCTCGGCGGTGACCAACGCGCTGGTCACCGCCGAGACTGACACCGCCAAGGCCCGCAAGGCCGCCAAGCTGAACATCCCCATCATCGACCCGGGCGAGTTCGCCGCCACCCTGGCCTGATGACCGACTGGTCCGGGACTACACCCCCGGGCCAGTCGGGGGCTCGCGCCCACGTGCTCGCCGACGGGGTGGGTCGGCATGGCTGAGTCGACCTGCTGCAGTCGGCCGCTCGTGTCAGGCAGGGTCACGCGCTTCGCCGTGAACTTCCTCGGCGGCAGCGACCGCGAGCAGCGCTTCCTCGCTCAGCTCCGACAGAAGAGACGCCGCCCGCCGGCAGTTGTCGCACGCTCCGCGTTCGCCCTCGTAGTGGTTGCAGCGGTCCAGGACATAGCGGGCGGTGGCGCTCAGCAGGGCCGGCTGACCGACGCCGTCGCTGGGGACTCGCGCCAGGGCTGTGCGTAGTGCGTGACCGTTTCGAAGTCGGTCGAGGAAGGCCATGGCCCGTACGGCTCGTTGTGGAGCTTGGGAAGGGTCGTAGGCGGGGAGATCGAAGTGGGAGAGAAGTTCGTTGGCTACCACCCGTGCGATGTCGGTAGCGGGGGCATTAAGTGGGACCTGCACGTCGAAGGGCGAGAGTTTTTTCAGCGGAGCTTCTCTCACTCTGATGACGTGCCATCCTGCTGACCGGAGTGTTTCGGACTTTTTAGTGTCTGCCTTCTGCTCGTGCCGATGCCAGTAGGAGCCGTCGAACTCGACGATTACCCGGTGCTGATGGTCGACAACGTCGACGTGGTGGACTTTCCCCTGCACCATCACGCGATTGTTCCCGTGGTCAACGCGAAGGAATGAGGCCATCTCAAAGCTGAGCAAGACTTCTTGCGCGCTGCGCGGGAGCCCGACGCAGTGGGGACAGCCGGAGCTGATACGGGAGTTGACCGCAGCCAGCCACTCGTGTTCTGGATCGTCGGTGCAGCGCCACCAGAGTTTGGCACCGGATCCATATGAAACCTCCGACGCCTGCAGGTTACTGTTCTTCGTGGGATGCAGTTGGTCGGCGATCTCTGGCCGGCGGACTTCCAAGCTGTTGGAGTAGGCGAACCGGTATCCCTGACAGAAAGGACACTGCGGGTCATCAACACGACTGGTGACGCTGGCTTTCCATTCGTGATCGGGGCCTTGAGGGCAGCGCCACCACACGAGCCGCGGGTCGCAGAACCCGAAATCGGACGCTGCAACTTCCTCGTTGCGGCTGTCGTGACACTGCTTGGCCAGCTCAGGGTACTTCGTGGCCAGGTTCAAGCTCGGAGCTGCAGATATTCCCCGGCAGATGTGACATGCCGGCGGGCGCGATCGGCCGGCCTTGGCGTCCCGTACCTGACGTGCCGGACTGGCGTACCATTCATGATCCTCGAACGAAGCACACCGCCACCAAACTGCTCCATCTTCGCTAGCTGGTAGGACGTGTGGGTCCAGGGAACCGTTCTTCTGGGGATGAAGGAGAAGCACGAGGTCGGGGACGATGACAGCGAGGCTGTCGGGGTAGGTCAACCGGGGACGATCAGCGGCGCCCGCCGGCTCCGAGGCCACCGACGTCCGCATAGGAACCCTTTTCCCAGCGCAGTGAGGGCATCCGCGCCCCAACCGAACCCGGTTAGAGGTGTTGGCGATCCAGACGTGCGACGACTCCTTCCTGCATCGCCACCAGCTGCCCCTCTGCGTACCCGCCACCACCGTCTCCGGGGTCAGAGGGTAATTCAGGTCTAGGTCAAACTCAAGAGCTAGCTGAGGAGACACGGTGGCGAGAGAGTTAGTCACCGACACCTGCCTGCCGACACAGGCCGGACATCCGACACCATCTCTGACGCGAGAGCCGACTCGAGCTTCCCAGACGTGATCGACAGCGACGGGACAGACCCACCACAGCTTGGTGTCGGCTCGAGCTCGAACGGAGGACACGTCGATGGAGTCGTTCAACGACGGGTGCAGCTGGGCCGCAAGATCCGGGTACAGGGCCACCAGTGTGTTCGTGACGGAGGGCAAGGTGCCAGCACAGAACGGGCAGTTTGTCCCCGCCGCGGTGCGGCTAGCCACCGTGGCCCGCCAGACGTGGTCGGGACCGCCGGAGCAGGCCCACCACACCTTGACATGGCTTCCAGCCGCCACGTCCTCAGGCAGCACGTCCTTGTTCAGCTCACGCGAGAACTGGGCAAGGAGGTCAGGGAAGTCCACGAGCCGGCGACCGGCAACCGAACGACCCGTGCCGGTCGTCCTTGACGCGTCTTCCCCCTCAGCGATGCCTACTGTCACGGCAAGGAGACTGCCAGGGGGCTCTGACATCGATGGAGCCCCGCGCATCCTCAGAGCACCCGCGCTCCTGGACGAGCTCCCCCCGCCCCTCAGGGTGGACCGCGGCCTCGACGCATGCGTCGCGAGGACTCCGAGCCGGTACGTCTGCATCAGCGACCTCGCGCCAGGCTACCGGCGAGGTAGCAGCCATGTCGGAGGCGCCTGCGAAGCTGGATGGGTGTCTCCTGCTCTTCCAGCGCTGGCGGTCGCGCGAGCTGACCTGCTGCGTGAAGCCGACGACCTGGTCGACGGGTCCGGCGACGACGTCGGGGCCCTGTCCCTGGGCAGTGGACGGAAGGTCTGGTGGGTGTGCTCCGCGTGCGGGCACCGATGGGCGACGACGGTGGCCGAGCGTGCTCGCCGCGGCAGCGGGTGTCCGAGCTGCGCCGGGCGCGCTCGCGGCGCCGCACGCGCTCGCGTAGTACCGGGCGGACGCTCGGTAGCTCAGACGCATCCGTACCTAGTGGCCGAGTTCGTCGCCAACGTGACCCGCCCCGGGGTGGGCCTGCACCAGCTGCGCCCGAAGAGCAACAACGTGTGCCTGTGGCAGTGCCAGCGTTGCCCTCACCGGTGGCAAGCTCAGGTCAACAGCCGCACCCGCCCCAGCGGGTGCCGGCGCTGCGCCGACGCGGTCAACACCGCACGGCGCACCACCCCAGAAGCCGGGCGAGGCAGCGCCGGTGAACGTCTCCCTCACCTGCGTCAGGAGTTCCTGGCCAACCTCACCCGCCCGGGGCAGGGCCCGGACGAGGTCTACCCGCACGCCACCGACCGCTGCCGTTGGTCCTGCCCGGCAGGGTGCCCGCCCTATGAGACGTCCATCGCCAGCCGCACCACCGGCTCGGGGTGCCCGCGCTGTGGTCGCCGCCGCACGGGCGCGGCCTTGCGCGCCCCGAAGCCCGGCCGTTCCCTGGCACGCACGCACCCGCAGATCGCGGAGCAGTGGGTGCAGAACCTGTCCACCCCTGGATGCGGACCCGACGGGCTGAGCGCCGGCAGCTCCGACCGCTGCGTCTGGTCATGCCGGCACGGCCACGTGTGGCAGGCCACGGTGGACTCCCGCGCCCGCATCGGTAACGGGTGCCCTCGCTGCAGTACCGCCGGACAGTCGCGCCTGGAGCTCGAGGTCGCCGAGCTGCTGCGCGCAAGCACCGGTGCCGTCGTTCGGACCGCGATGCGCTTCGACGTCGGCCGCCGACGTCACCTGGTCGAGGCAGGCATGGTCGAAGGGGACGTGGTCGAAGTGCAGGCGCGGACGTGGACCGTCGACCTCGTCATCGACCTACCCGACGACAGCGTCCTGCTCATCGACCTGGACCCCGTCTCTACCCACTCCGATAGCAACCACGACACGCACCGCAACCTGCGCGGGGCGTGGCTGCGGGATCTGCGCAAGGCCGTCGCCTTCGCCGGCGAGGGGTACCTGCGCCTACGCGCGGCCACCCTGCCGCCGCTGCCCGCACCGGCCGTGATGGTCGACGTTGATGCCCCCACCGGTCGCACCCCGGCCTGGACGTGGGTGCAAGCCCTCACCGCCACGTTGGCCGAGGTCGACCTGGCGGTGACGCCGCTGACCGCCGGCGAGATCCGCGAGGCGCTCGCCGCCGCCGGACGGCAATGGGTCGTACGCAAGGGCGGCGCACCGACACCGTCCGCGCTCGACGTGCGTCCGGATCTCGCCGCTGAATTCCTCGCCAACCTCGACCGCCCCGGCCTCGGGCTGGACCTGCTGGCTCCGACCAGCGACAACGTCTGCAGCTGGCGTTGCACGGCGCACCAGTCCACGTGGAGCGCGAGCGTGAAGTCCCGTGTCGGGCGACGCGCAGGCTTCAGCGGCAGGGGCAGCATCGACGCGGCCCGCCGCGGCAGCCGGTGCCCGATCTGCATCCACCAAGAGACCACGGCGCGCTCGCGGGCCGGGGCACTACCCGGTCCGGGGCAGTCCCTGGCCGAGCGCTACCCGCTGCTGGCGGCGCAGTTCCGGGGCTGCCTCGCCCGTCCCGAGCTCAGTCCGCAGACCCTGCGATGCACCTCCACCTACCTGTGCCTGTGGTGGTGCCCCACCTGCAAGAGCGAGTACCCCTCCACCCCGGCGCGGCGCACCAGCGGCAAGAGCTGCCGTGCCTGTGGACGCCGACGCGCAGACCTGACCCGGCGCACCCCCGCACCAGGGCAGTCGCTGGCCGAGCGGTTCCCGCACCTGGCCGCGGAGTTCGTGTCCTGCCCCTCCCGCCCCGGGGACGGTCCCGCCCAGATCGCCGCGGCCGCCAACGTCGCCATCAACTGGCGCTGCAGCCAGGACGGCTACGAGTGGAGCGCGCCGGCCAACGACCGCGCGAGCGGCCAGGGCTGCCCGCGCTGCGGTCGGCAGCGCACCGCCGCAGCACGCGCCCGACCCGCCCCCGGGCGCTCCCTGGCCGAGGCGCTGCCGGACATCGCCGCACAGTGGGTCACGAACCAGACCCATCCCGGCCGCGGTCCCGACCAGCTCAACCTCGGTAGCCGCGACCGCTGCCTGTGGCGGGGCCCCCAAGGGCACCCCGACTGGCCGGCCGTGGTCAGTTCGCGCTCCCGGGGCAGCGGTTGCCCTACATGCGGCCGTCAGCAGGCAGCCAGGACGTGTCATCGCCAGGATCAGCGCGACGCCGAGAGGACACCAAGCAGGAGGTAGACGGCGCCGCACGGGCCTCGCTACAGCAGGTTGTCCTCGACAGCATCGAGGATTCCTTCGATCTCCTCGACGACAACCCGTCCGAACAAGCGATCCTCGTGACTCAACAGCTGCAGGTACCCCACCAAGACCAGGGCGCTCTTAGCGCCCGCACCGGGTGCCGGGCTCGTCAGCAGAGTCGCTGGGTCGACCTCGCCCTCCTCAAGGTGCTCCAGCGCGTTGCGCACCCTCGGGAGCTCTCGCCAGAAAGGTTCGATCCGAGCTCCTCGTCCTTCTCCGGATCTGGGAGGGACGCCGGTCATCCGGTCGAGCCACTCGCGCAGTTGGTCCACCGCGGTGATGAGGTACTGCCCCTCCGCCACCAGGGTTTCGCGTACTTCAAGGAGCCGCTCCTCGGGGACCGCAGGCCCTTCCCTGTCCTCAGCGTCGACCGCCCGAACGCTCTCCTGCGCCTCGCGGTACCGGCGGATCTGACGACGCGCCGCCCCGGCCCACAGGTGCAGCATGGCGTCTTCCGCCTCGGCTCGACGCGCCGCGGCCAGCGTGTCGTACCCGTCGAAGTCCTCGGTCATCTGACTACCGTTCCACTTCCTCAGGTTCCTCAACGACCTGACGTTGAACTCCGACGACCTGGCCCTCCTCGCCGATCTCAGCGAGCGCCTGCTCGATCTGGCTAGCGCAGCATGCTCCGCCGGGTGGCGGGTCATAGCTACTAAGCACGGCTACCGGGTCTGTTCCGCCGACGCTCACCTGAGGGCGATCGCGGGCAGCGGGACCACCAGCGACTGGCGAACCACCCGCGACACCCGCGCGCGCCTGCCCTCAGTCGCTACGTCGACCTTCCCGAAGACGTATCCGTTCCATGTTCCTCGCTACAGGAGACGTGTTGGCGGCAGTTTGATGCTGCTTCGTCGTAGTTACATGGCGCGAAAGATGCGCGGTTACGTGGCGCGAGAGATGCGTGGTCGCTGGGCGCGAAAGAATGCGAGACGGACGCAAGACGAGTAAGCCAGGCAATGCGCAGCGCGGACTTGTCAAGGCTTTGAAACTCACTTATGGTCTGGCCAACAAGCGCCACTGGTGCATCAACCCGACACCCAAGGGCGGCACGGCCATGTCATTATCAAGCCCTGTTTGCGCCACCGTGCCACGTAACCGACACGAACTTGCGCCCTTCTGCGGCAACGAGTGCATCGACGCCTACGTCCACGCGTGCGCCTACTGTGCCGAAGCCCTAGAACTCACGAGTCTGTCGCTGTTCTGCTCGGTGCAGTGCAAGGACACGGCGAAGGTGGTGCGTTGGAGCAGACGACAACTAGCCAACAAGACGTTCGAGCGGCCCGACGTCGTAGTGGTCATGCGGACCCGACTCGCCTTCGTGCTGGCCGGTGGCTACGACGCCCGACGCAGACGGTTGAGCGCTGCCCAGCGAGTCGCGGTCATTGAGCGCTTCCATGGCGCGTGCGCCTCATGCGGACAGGCCGCCAACGAGGTCGACCACATCAAGGGCAGCTCCTCGGAGGAGGACAACCTGCAGTTGCTCTGCCGCCGCTGCCACCAGGCGAAGACGGAAGCGAGCTTCGTACCCGCATCGCCTGAGGACGTCGCGCAGTTGGAACGCATCGCGGAGCAGTGGTGGGCCGAGACGCCGGAGCTCTTGAGCCTTGACGAGGTCAGGTGGGACCGGGTGCACCGGAAACTTCGCAGCCGGCGCCGGAGGTTGCTCATCGACGAGATCGATGACCTCGGCTACTGCGGTACTTCCTACCCCGTCAAGGAAGACGAGTGGAGGGCGTTAGCTGAGGACATGCTCGAGATGGACGCGCTATCAGGAGACGACGAGCCGAGGACACCAGACGACGACGGCGGCTTCGGGCCGGGTAGCTACTTTGCGCACGCCATGGCGAAGGACGACTGACTCCGCTGAGCGCTGCCATAGGTGTCACGCCCGAGTGCAGAACCTCCCGGGCCAAACCCCTAGCCCGCAGTGGCGTCGGGAAGCCCGTCGAGCGCCTCGCTGAGCCCCGGGTAGGTGGCGTCATCGGCGAGGATCGCTTCAAGGTCCCTGCGGGCGGCGGCCTTGCGGCCGCTGGCGAGGTTGATCTCGGCGCATTCCAGCAGGGCGCGGTGGCGCACCGCAGGGGTGCGAGTGCGGGACTTCATCGCCTCCTTCAGGCACTCCCGTGCCGCGTCGACGTGCCCGGTGTGGGCGAAGGCCCGGGCTCGGAAGATGAGCAGCAGTGCGGTGGCGTCATCGACGTTGGTGATGGCGTTGGTCAGGTCGCAGACCTCTTCGTAGCGTCCGGCGTCGCTGTAGAGCTCCGCCAATGACAGGGCGGTCGGTGTCGCGGGGTGGGCGGCGTTCTCCACGCTCCACACGGCGGCGTCCAGGTCGCCCGCGGCCTGGTGCAGCTCCGCAGCCGCCAAGTGCACGACGTCGTCGGCCAGGCCCAGGGTGGCGGTGATGCCGTGGGTGATCTCCACGCCCCACGCCTGACCTTGCAGGTACTTCACCGCGTAGGGGTGCTCGGACAGGTCCGGTCCACCGCTTCGGCCGGCCGCACTGGCCGCGTGCGCCTGTTGGGTCTGCTGGGCGACGACCCAGGCGAGCAGGTGCCGGGCACGGGCCGCGTCGGGCGCACCACCGGGACCGGTCGCCTCCGGTGTCGCGTCGGCGTGTAGCTGCTGCACGACCGTGGGGTCGTCGAGGTCGCTGTGGGTGAAGTGCCACAAGCCCTCCAGCGCCGCGCACAGCAGCGGCAGCTGCGGATCGTCGTCACCGTGGCGGGCGGCGACCCCGGCCAGGGCGTGCGGTGGGCGCTCGCGGGAGGTGACGTCAACCGACGCGGCTCCGCTGCCCCCGGGTGCGGTGATGGCCTTGAAGAAGTCCTTCTCTTCGGCCGGGGCCAGCAGGCCCGGCTTCGGGGGCGCGGGCGGGCGCGGCGCCGGTGGTGGTGTGGGCCGGCGCGCAGCGCTGCCGGCCGAGCTGCGCGTCGACGCGCTCGAGCGGGTGCCGGTGCCGCTGCGGCGGCCGCCGGAGAGGGTGCTGACGTGGGAAAGCCCGGTCCCCGGGATCGAGAGGGTGCGGGTGACCCGCCCACCCGGACCGATGCCGATCCGGGCTCCGGGCACGCCGGCGCTGACGCCGAGGCCGCGGGAGGAGACGTTCAGCCGGACGCCGGGCATGATCTTGATGGAGCGACCGAAGCGGAATCCCATGTCCTGCCTCACGTGGATCGGTGCGGATGGTGGACGGGTGACGCGTCGCCGCGGCGCCAGGGTCAGCTGCGGTAGCCGGCAGGCACCGGTGGATCCCGCCAATCCCACGACGGTCCCGTACGCGGCTCCGCGAGCGCCGGCACGGACTCCTCGGCGCCGGAAGCCGCGGGCGGGGCGGCGGGTTCGGGCGGGCTGGAAGGGTCGGGCGAGGTGGGCCCCTCCCCCTGGACCTCCTCGTCGACGTCGACCCCGAAGTCGCGGGCCAGACCGGCGAGGCCGTCGTCGTAGCCCTGCGCGACGGCGCGCACCTTCCACCCACCATCGCGGCGGTAGACCTCGGCGACGACGAGCGCCCGCTGTGCACTCAGATCGGCGAGCGGGACGATGACCAGGGCGCTGCCGTCGCTGGCGGCGCGCACCGTCAACGTCAACCCGGCCTCGGAGAGGTCGCCGAAGCCGAAGCCGGGGGCGGCGTCGAGGCTGGCGGCGATGACCAGCAGGTCCACCCCGGCGGCCAGGCCTGCGAGGTCGACCTCGAGGACGTCGGTGACGGCGCTGCCCGGTGTCGGGTCGCCGAGCTTGCCGGCGTGGCGCAGTACCCCGGCGAGGTCGCTGGGCTGGTTGTAGAAGACGAAGTCCGCGTCGCTGCGCACCCGCCGGCCGGTGCACAGCAGCCCGGACACGTCCGCGTCCGCCGTGGTCGTGTGCGCCCAAGACAGCTCAATGCGTAGGGATGACGTCGGCAGGGCCGTGTTCGCCCCGGGCTGCAGCTGCACGCTCACCCCGCCAGTGTCACCTCCCGCCCAGCGTCAGGCCTGCTAGGCGTCCGCGGACGAGGAAGACGCCCTGCCGCAACGGCCGAGCTCAAGACTGCCGCTCTTGAGACTGCCGCCGCCGGGTCGCATCAGAAGGAGCCTGGAGTCATGCGGTCACCAGCGACTGTTGCTGAGCAACATCTCCGGCGGCTGTGCACCCGCTACCGGGAACGCCACCAGCGCTGTAGACGCCCCCACCAGTGCAGGCGGCCCGGGCGCAGCGGCTCGCGTGGAGGGCTCGGCGTTGGACGGTGCATCGCTACCCGTTCGAGACCGTTGGGCGTGACGCTGGAGGGCGGAGCAGGCACAGCCCAGCCTGGCTCTAGTGTCTTCTCCCCTCCTTCTCCATCTGCAGGGGCGAGCTCGGGGGCTCGTGTCGGCGCGGGGGCCGGCGGCGGCAGGAGCGAGGAAGGAGGCTGGACCGGGCTTGTTGGTGTAGCTACTGGCTCCTGCTTGAGTGCGGGGGGTGCCGGTGTAGGGCTGGCGTCGGAGGTGGCCTGCTGCGGCGGCCGTGCACCGGGTCGTCGTCCGGCGTCGCTCGGCCTGGAGCTGAATGTGGTGGCTCGCGGTGCGGGGCGGCTCCTGCCGCCGGTGGCTCCGGGCACGGAGACGTTGGCGGGAGTCGTCGGCGTGGACACCGCTGCGGGGACCGGCGGGATAGCCAGGTCAGCGATGTTGGTGCGATGCACCCACCCGCCCGTCGGCGTTCCGTTCACTACCTGAGGAAGACCAGGGGTGCCGGCCGGGCACCACACGATGGACCCGTTCAGCAGGTCGTCCATGAACTGCCACCCCTTCAGCAGGAACGTGGCCCACCGCAGCGTGGGAGAAGCTGCCTCCTGCCTGCTTGCCTGTCCGGTCTTCGCCGGCGGGCGGTGACTCGCGGCGAAGCTCGGCGCAGGTACGGCCATGCGAACCGTGAAGTACAGCCACACGGTCTTGTCCAAGGTGGCCAGCTCTTCGCGCTCCGTGACTGTTGGGACGCGGTCACCGACGCCGTCCCACGGCTTGGTCTTCAAGACGCCGTCGCGGGCGGCCTTGGGTCTGACGACGTACTGCACAACTGGCTCTGTCGAGCTGAGCTCGCCCAGGCCCTCCAGTCCGCGTCTGGTGAGGTCTTCTGGGATGAACCACACAGTGGTGGGCACTCCGTGCTGGGCGCGTGCGGCGGCGCGAGCGGCGAAGTCGGTCGTCCACCGCTGCACTTCCAACGCGACACGGACCTGAGGGGCGGCACGGTCAGCCCCGTCCGCGGCAGGCGGAGCTGCGGGCGCCCCCTCGACGAGGACGTCGGCGTAGGTTGGGCGGTGCTCCAGGGTGGCGGTGAACGCCACGCCGGTGCCGGCCTCGGTCTGGTGGCGTGCCAGGTAGGCCAGGCGTTCCTGCACCCAACGGTGTTCGGGAGACATCACCCCGCCTCCGCCGCCACCCCATCCCTCGGGGAGGAACCCGACGGGGTGTGCTTCCTTGAAGACGTGGTCGCAGGTGACCTCGTTCTGGCACCGCAGGAACCGGGTGCCCTTGGGGCTGAGGACGGCCGTCAGCTGCTGCATGCAGCCGTCCTGGAAGCAGACCAGCTTGCGGCCGGTGCCGTGCATGAGCGACCAGTCGACCGCGTTCCACACGTTGAGCATCCTGGAGGGCTCACTATGGCCGGGCACCAGGAATCTCGCGTACTGCTTGCGGCTGTCGTCACTGGGTTGCCGGGCAGGCTCGTGCGACGAGGGGCCGGTCTGGTGCTCGCTCACGAGCGTCACCCTCTCGCACGCCTCCGACAGGGCCACACCGCCGCAGCAACGACTGCACCCACACCACCTTGATGGCGCGCCTGACAAAACCACCCTTGACGCTGCAGGGCCTCTCGCTCTTCGGGGGTGAGAAACACCGGCCAGGTGTTGGCCTCGGGGTAGAGGCGACGCAAGTCTTCCAGCTCCTGCGGGCTGGGCTCGCGCGTCTCCCACCGGCTCACAAGCTTCTCCATCGCGCGACGGTGCGCATCCACTCCCCCGCCGCGAACGTCGAACGTGGTGAAGCCCTCCGCGGCGGCTTGAGCCTGGTTGCGGTACACCAACGGCCGGTCGGGGTTGTGCGCCACCGCCATCATCCGCGAGGTCAGGTCTTCGTAGGGCGCCGCCACGACCGCAGCTTGCCACGGCCCGCACACCGCCACCGCGCGAGTCCTGATCGACACAGACGTCTCCGCAGCGACCATCGAGTCGATGATCGCCCGTCGGCACCTACTGGTACGTGGGAGCACTGACTTAACGCCCCGACACCACTCGGTCTGCGGTCGCACTGACCCGCCACCTCTTGGCCCGACTGCCGCCTGGCGCGTTGGTCGTGACCACCGCCCACGATGACAAGCTGCTGGCGAACTACGAGAAGCTCGGCTTCACCCGTGGGAACGAAAGAAGGGTGTGGCATCGTTTGCCCTGATGCACAAGCGCGTCTTCCACTATCTTTCAACCAGCTCGTGCGTCATGACGTTGACGTGCACCCTTCCACCATCTGCAGGAGATTACACCCATGGCACAGCACAACCTCGCCTTGAAGGTCAGCACTGAACTGCCCGTGGGATCGGTGGACCTCGAGCTTCCGGTGAAGCGCAACGGGCGCCGGATCGGCACGTTCACGGTGAACGCCAAGGGCGTGTCCTGGAACCCGGCCACCGCGAAGACCGCGACCAGCGTGAGCTGGGACGACCTGCCCGCCGCACTCGCCGGCACCCCTGCCGCCGCTGCCTCGGCACCCGCCGCACCGGCGAAGAAGGCCTCGACCGCCAAGGCCGCTCCCGCCAAGCGAACCGCGAGGAAGAGGTCCACCAGCCAGCAGAGCGCGCCCCAGCCGGCCGCGGAGCCCGCCCCCGTCGCAGAGGCCGCCCCTGCCGCAACGGCCGAGCCCGAGACTGCCGCGCCGGAGTCAGAGCCTGCACCGACTGCCACCCCCTCCGCTGCTGAGACGGTGACGAAGACGAAGACCGCCAAGAAGGCGGCCGCGAAGCCGACTGCGGTGAACGCTCGTGCGGTGCGCGAGTGGGCGGCCGGCAACGGGATCACCATCGGGCCGCGTGGTCCCATCGCCGCGCACATCATCGACCAGTACCGCGCCGCGACCGCCTGAGCTTCCTAGGCGCCGGCGGGAGAACGCGGGGGGTGGGGTCTTCGGACGCCACCCCCCGCGGTGCGTCAGGTCACTGCGATTTCGCGGGACAGCGGTGACAGTTCTGCATCAGAGCACCGATGACGGCTGACGTGTCAGGACTTTGGTAACGGTCACAGAGTCGAGCAGCCGTCGGCCCCGGGGCCTGCCGTCGCGGACGTACCTCGCGTGGTCACGCCCGGATCGCAGCAAGACCGCGAGGTCAGGTCGAACTCATGGGCGCTTCGAGCATCAGCCGGGTCTCGGTCACCTGGTACCCGGCCCGGTCGAAGGCCGCGGCCATCGGAGCGTTGGTGACGTCGGTCGTGGCGGTGATGCGCTCCGCACCAGCTTCGGCGTGGACGCGGGTGACCTCGGCCAGCAGGTCATCCACCAGACCGCGGCCGCGGTGGCTGGGTAGGACGCCCAGGTAGCCGACGTTGCGGGCGTAGGGGTTGGCGGAGGGGACGACGAACCCGACCGGCTCCCCGTCGGAAGTGGTGGTGGCGATGCGCCACCAGTCCCGCTCCCCAGGGCAGGACAGGTAGAAGTCGTAGTCGTCGCGGGCCTGGGCCGCGGGGTCCAGCACGGCCAGCGACCGGAGGGTGGTTACGTCCAGGGTGCCGACCGCGGCCCGCTCGAAGAGGTCGAGGAAGTCCTGCTCGTCGCCGGCGCGGAAGCGCAGCCTCAGCGAGCGCTTCGGAGCCGGGTCGGCGGGGGTCCACTCGTAGCGCAGCCGCTCCAGCTGCTCGCTCAGACCGGCGTCGGCCGCGGCCTGCGTCCGCCAGGACACCGCGGCCACGGCGGCGGGGTTCGTCCGCCAGTGCGCAGGGAGGGTGAGCTGGTACTCGGGGGGCCGCGCGGTGCTGGTGTCGGCGCCGTGGGTGGTGAGGGACTGGTGGGCCCGGTGCAGCAGGTCGCTCGCCACGGCTACGCGGTCGGGGACGTGCTCGAGCAGGTGCAGGCAGTCCAGCGTGAGCGGTGTGGTGCTCTCGGAGGACCCCCACCACAGGGCGCGTCCGACCACGTTGCCCTCGTCATCGATGACCAGCCAGCTCCACGGCCACCGCATCCGGCCGGCGGCCAGCTCCTCCCGCAGCCGATCCGCGGTGACACCGCCGACCTGAGGATCCAGGGGAAACGCCAGCAGGACGTCGAGGTCGCCGGGGGTGGCGGGGCGTGGGTGCACGGGTCGTGCCTAGGGCGTGTCTGCTAGGTCGTTGATGGCGGTCCCTCCAGACTAATGCCGTGCCTGACCCAGAAGACCGCAAGTTCGTGCTCACCGATGAGCAGTGGGAACGGATCGCACCCCACCTGCCCAAGCGCACGAAGGACAACTGGGTCGGCCGCGGCCGCCCGTGGGGAGATCACCGCACGGTCATCGAGGGCATCATCTACCGCTTCCGCTCCGGCTGCCCCTGGCGTGACGTCCCAGCCGATTACGGTGTTTGGCAGACGATCTACGACCGCTTCAACACCTGGAGCAAAGACGGGATTTTCAACACGATCCTGTCCGAGCCGACGCCTACGGCAGCGACGACTTGGAGTGGGTCGTGTCCATCGACTCAAGCAATGCCCGCGCCCACAAGCACGCCGCCGGCGCCCAGCCGGTCGCAGCCCTCGACGCCCGGGAGGACTCCGCAACGCCGCAGCAGGACACAGGGGGCAAGATCGAATTACAAGAATCCGCCCACCGAACCCGCTGATCATGGACTGGGCCGGTCCCGCGGCGGGTGGACCACGAAGATCCACCTCGCCGTCGACAAGACCGGGCGACCGCTGGCCATCCGCCTCACCCCCGGCCAAGCCGGGGACAACCCCGAACTGATCCCGCTGCTGGACGACATCGACGTCCCAGTCCGCGACAGCGCAGCACCCACGGACCGATCCCGACCGGACACGGTCGTGGCCGACAAGGCCTACTCCCATCCCTCTACCCGCAAGGCACTGCGTCGCAGGGGAATCAAAGCGTGCATCCCCGAGCGGCGCGACCAGATCGAGCACCGCCAGAAGAAGGGATCGGCCGGCGGGCGGCCACCGGCCTTCGACGCCGAGGTCTACCGCGGCCGCAACGTCGTCGAACGAGCCTTCAACAAGATGAAGGAGTGGCGCGGCATTGGCACCCGCTACGACAAGCTTGCGGTCACCTACCTTGGCGGTGTGGTCCTGTCAGCCATCGTCAGGTGCTGGCTGCGCTGACCCAGCAGACACACCCTAGTTGCTGGGGTTGTGATGGATCAAGTGGTTATCGACCGCCCGCAGATCGACATGTGAGGACGTCGCTGGCCGTCATGATCGCGTGCTCAACGCGTCACGAGCGTGTGGTCCGACCATCCGTGGGTGGGCCTGCGGGGCGGTAGCGCGGTGGGGCGTGCCAGGTGCGGCCTTGGGGGGTGTACTCGATGCTCCGTGCGAGAGCGTCGCGTGCCGCGGTGCCCTTCTCCCGCTGGATGAGGTGCAGGGCCAGGTCGATGCCGGCGGTGAGCCCTGCGGCGGTGATGCGGTCGCCGTCGTCGACGACCCGTTCGGGCACCACTTCGCGAATGTGGGGGCGAAGTTCGTCATGGGCGTTGGCGTTGGTCGTGGCGTAGCGCTCGGTCAGCAGCCCGGCGTGGGCCAGCAGCATCGACCCGGTGCACACCGAGGCCATCCACTGGACCTGGGGGGCGAGCTCGGCCAGGGCTGCGGGCAGGGCGCCGCGCTGGACCTGGGTCCAGGTCCCTTCCGGGGCCCGGTTGAGCCAGCCACCGCCGGGCACGACCACCGCATCCGGGCGATCCAAGGTCGCGGTGATGTCCAGGCGTAGTCCGTGCATGCTCACCACCTGAGCAGGTCGGTCGAGGGTCACCAGGGACACGGCGAAGCCGGCGCTGGTCAGGACCTCGAAGGGGGCGATGGCGTCGATCTCGTCGAAGCCGTCAAAGACGACGATCTGGATGTCCACCCGCACCAGGCTCCTGGGCTGGCGCCGCGGGCACGAGTGGCATCTTTGCCCCTGTGCGTAAGGATCTTGCCCCTCATGAGCTCGTGGTGTTGGCCCTGCCGCAGGTGGTGGCCTTCGACCTGAGCATCGCCACGCAGGTCTTCGGCCACGACGGGCACGGCCGCTACCGCGTCAGCATCTGCTCCCCACACCCCGGGCCGGTACAGACGACGTCTGGCTTCACGCTCTCCACCACCGCGGGACTGGAAGCGCTGGAGTTCGCCGACACCGTGATCGTCCCGGGCTTCTCCCGTGCCCCGATCGCCGCGCCAGCGCTGGAGGCGTTGCAGTCCGCTCATGCCCGGGGGGCGCGGATCGCCTCCATCTGCACCGGTGCCTTCGCCTTGGCCTTGGCAGGCCTGCTGGACGGCCTGCGCGCCACTACCCACTGGTTCCACGCCGAGGCCCTCGCCCTCGAGCACCCTGACGTGCAGGTCGACCCCACCAGCCTCTACATCGACGAGGGGCAGGTCCTGACCAGCGCCGGCCTGGCTGCCGGACTGGACCTGTGCTTGTACCTGTACGCCCGCGACCACGGCCACGACGCCGGCATCGACCGGTCCCGGCACATGGTCACCCCCCTGCACCGCGCCGGCGGTCAGGCGCAGTTCATCCCGCCCACCGTCACCGGCCCTGATGAGCGGTTCGCCTAGGTCACGCATTGGGCGCTGAGGCACCTAGACCGGCCCATCACCGTCAATTACCTCGCCCGTCGGGCCCTGCAGTCCCCTCGCGCCTTCAGCCGCACCTTCACCGCGACTGTGGGCACCAGTCCGCATGCGTGGTTGACCACCCAGCGACTGCGCGCCGTCTGCCGGCTCCTGGAGGACCCGTCCCTGGGCGTCGAGGACATCGCCCGCCGCTGCGGCCTGGGTACCGCCCACAACCTGCGCCTGCACTTCCGCCGCGCCTACGGCACCACCCCCAGCGCTTACCGGGCAACGTTCGCCTCATGACCACCACCGCACGGCCATCGATAAGACCGCGAGTCGTCGAGCGCCCGTGATCGCGCGCGGACGACGTCATGACCGCGACGCGCCTCAACTCTGAGGTGGCAGGAACTCCTCCACCGACGTGAGGAACGCCTCCGGTCGCGTCTCGTGGATGAAGTGACCGGCCTCGATCGTCTCCAACCGCCCGCGGGGCAGCATGGTGACGAGGTCAAGGACGTGGTCCTGCGGCATGGGACTGGTGGCGCCACCGGCGAGGACCAGCGTCGGGACGAGGACGCGGCGCGCGATGCCGGGCCAGTCGGGGGCGGGATCGTCGATCTCGGGACGGACCTGCTCGATGACGCGCCAGTCGAAGTCCAACGGCCCGTCCGGGCGCTGGACCTCCGCGGCAGGTCGTGGGTGCGGCAAGGGCACGTCCTCCAGGACCAGGCGTCTCACCCGGCCCGGTCGCTGGGTGATGGCCAGGCAGGCGACGAGGCCGCCCAGGGAGTGTCCGACGACGTCGAGGACGGGCTCGGGTAGTCGGTCCAGGACGCGGGTGACGTCGTGGGCCATGAGCTGCAGGGAGTAGGTGCCGGGCCAGTCGCTGCCGCCGTGCCCGCGCAGGTCCAGAGCGTGCACGGTGCGGGTGCGGGCCAGGCGGGTGGCGACGGGCTCCCAGTCCTCGCAGGTGCATCCGGTGGCGGGCAGCAGTAGGACTGGTGGTGCCTCGGGTGCTGGGGTGGTCCAGGTGCGCAGGGCGAGGGAGATGCCGTCGAGGTCGATGCGCTGCGTGGTCGGCACCTGCTCAGGATGCCTCGCGGCAGCGCCTGCCGAGCGGAATGCGGCATGACCGCGCGATGCCTGGGCCGCGGTCAGCTCTCGTCGACCTCGAAGTGGACGAAGACCACATAGTCGTCGCTGGACAGGTCGGGGTAGTAGTCGCGCAGGCCAGGCAGCACGCTGGCCGCGTCAGCGAAGCCGTCCTCTTGGGCCTCCGCGTCGCCGATGTCATTGACGGTCTTGGCGATAGTCGAGGTGACCCGGCCCCGCAAGGTGATCTCATCGTCGAACTCGAAGACCAATAGCGCTGGGCCGACCTGCACGGGGTCGTTGAAGCGCAGGGTGACGCGCTTGCTCCCGTCGCGGACCGCGGGCAGGTGAGAAGCGCGGAAGCGGAGGCGCTGGAGCTGCTGCGCCTGCCAGCGGTAGGTGTGGGGCAGCAGGTCATCCCCCGTCACTACGCGGGGACCGTCCGGGGTGGCAATGACGGCGGAGATGGTGGGGTAGTAGTCCGCCAGCACCTGCCGGTCTCGCCCGCACGGGGCGAGCACGCCGCGGTTGTCATCGCCGACGGCGACGATGAGGTGGGGGGCTCGGGCGCCAGCGGCGCGGGCGTTGGCCAGGGCCACGAGCTCGGCGCAGGGGCCACCGGTGAAGTGGTACAGGTTCAGCCCGACGTGGACGTGGTTGTGCTCATCTAGGACGGCTGCGGCGACGGTGTGGACGTCGCCGTCACCGTGCTCGCGGATGGCGGCGCGAGCAGCCGCGATCAGCGTCGTCACGGCAGCGTCGTCCACCGGTTTGTTGATCACGGGGGGCAGCGTATAGGCGAGTCGCTAGGGCAGTGAGGAGGTTCTGGACCGTGAGGCATCGCTGTCGAATCGCGCGCCTCTCGACACGAGCGGACGCCGCCCGCGGCAGCGGACGCGCTCTCAACGCGGCATGTCCGTGAAGTCGCCGGGCGGTCCCGCGTCGTCCTAGGACAGCAGCTAGTCCCGGATCGTGTCGGTAGCTTGGGACCACTTGCAGCGCCAGGTGCCCTCGTCATCGCGCACGTACATGTCGAGGTGCCAGCACTCCAAATGGCCACCACCGTCTGTCGTTGCGATGTCGATCATGGACAGGTACCTGACCACCGCGACGGACTCCGATGCTTCAACCTGGATCTCGGACTGCGGTTCGAAGCGTGCGTAGTCGATGCTCCCGTCGTACAGGCCGCTGAGGTAGGTCTGTCGGTCCCATAGGTCGCCGCTGGGGGTGCAGAGCACGAAGTGGGCGTGGTGCAGGTCCTCAAGGACACGGCGGTCGACCTCGACGATTGCTCGAAGTCGCGCGCGTTCCAGCTCGACGATGTTCACGGCTTGACCCTAGGTGTCCTGCTTCGGTCTATTCACGGTCGTAGACGTCCGCGGGTCGGTCGGATGCAGGAGCTCCTGGGCGATCGAGCGGATCGCGGGATGACCGTGGAGTCGGACAGGTCCGTCAGGTCGTCCTGGAGTCGTCGTGGCTGAGCACGTCGCTCAGCATCTGCCGGTGCTCAGGATGCGCCCAGAGCAGCTGACCTAACTGGTCGGCGCTGAACCAGTCCAGGCGGTCGTGCTCATCGGGGCACGTGTTGCTGGGCTGTCCGCTCCAGGTCCGCACCCGCCAGGTGCTCAGGTGCAACTCGGTGTCGGGAGCCCCGGGGGTGAGGTGCAGCCGGGAGGTGGGTTCGTCCTCGCAGTCGAGGACGTCGATGCCCAGCTCCTCGTGCAGCTCTCGGCGCACGGCCTCGGGCTCAGACTCCCCGGGCTCGACGTGGCCTCCGGGAAGGGCCCACGTGGCGGGGTGAGCGCGGCGACTGGTGCTGCGCAGGGCCAGCAGCACGCGGTCGTCCTGGATGAGGATGCCGACGGCTACGGTGTGCACCGGCGAAGCCAAGCAGATGACTACGACGACGCCGAACCGGACCGCGATCGCGCACTCACGGCGCCACGACCGTGAGACACGCGCAGCGCGGCATGACCGCGCAGAGTCAGGTGGGCAAGGTGGCGATGGCATCGCGGACGACCGTGCCGTCGGTCAGGGTGAGGTCGTAGGTCAACAGCAGGGTGGAGTCGTCTCGGCCGCTAGATGCGGGCGGCTCACCGCCTAGAGCGGGACCGGGCCACCAGGCCACGTAGCGGCCCTCGTGCACGGTGGCCTGCACGGTGTAGGCACCGGCGCGGATGGTCACGCCTGCGACTTCGGCGCCGACCGCTCCGCTGGTGATGGAGACGAACCCGGCGCCTGAGACCTTGGTCTGGGAGATCGCCCCCTGGGTGTAGCCGCGGGCGGGAGCCTGTAGTGCGGGTCCGGAACTGCCGGCGATACCGGAGGTGATGACCTCGACATCGTCGCTGCCGGGGATATTGCGGATGAGGCAGTCGCCGGCCATGTCTGGGTCTTGCGTCCAGTACAGCAGGGCAACCACGTCGCCGCGCCGCTCGGCCAGCTGCAGCTGGGCGCGGTTCAGGTCCAGGGTGACCTTGTCGTACTCGCCGAGCTCATCTCGGCAGGCAGGTCCGGCCAGGTCGATCTCTTGCTCGCTCAGGGGCGTGGGGGTGGGGGTCCAAGATGCCAGGGCCATCTCGTTGCCACCGCCGCCTAGCACGCTGACACCAACGGTGGCCACGGCAGCGGCCGCAGCGAGCAAGAGCAGACGAGGGCGCAGTCCTCGTCGCGGACTCGGGAAGGAGAAAGCGCCCGGCTTCAGGGTCCGGGAGGAACCGGCTGCGGCGGATGGCGCGGTAGATGGGCTCGCCAGGATGGTCTCCAGCGTGCTGTCAGCGCGCTGCTGCTCGGCGGCGCTCAAGGTGTCCGAGGTAGGGCCGGCGGCGTCCAGAGAACGCAGGACAGCATCGAGGTCGCTGTCGCGAGGCAGGTCGGACTGAAGGTCCCGGGGTGTGGTCATGGCTGGTTCTCCAACTGCTCGCGGGTGGGCGTGGAGTGCTCGAGGTGGCGGTGCAGGGCCCGGCGGGCGCGCAGCAGCCGCACCCGGTAGGAGGCGGCGCTGATGCCCAGGACTCGGGCGGCTTGGGGGGAGGTGAGGTCCTCGAAGAGGTGCAGTGACAGCACTTCCTGCTCCGTCGCGCTCAGCTGGCGCCAGGCCGCGGCCACGTCCAGACGCTGGGCGATGAGGTCGGCGTCACCGTCATGGGCCGGTTCGTCTGCGGGGGCAGCGGTGGCGAGGCGAACGGTGAGGGCTTGGCGTCGTTGGGTGCCACGGTTGGTGTTGAGCAGGCAGTGGCGGGTGATGCCGAACAGCCACGCTCGTGCGTCTTCCGGGTGGGGCGGGAGGTCCTCGATGCGCCGCCATGCCACGAGGAAGGCGTCGGCGACGACGTCCTCGGCGTGGGAGGGGTCCACGCGACGTGTGGCGAAGCGGAGGACGGCCGGGTACGCCTCGGCGTGCAGCGCGCGGAAGCGCGTTTCCCGGTCGGGATGCAGTGGTCTCACGCCCCCTACCTGTCCGGCACGGCGTCGAGTGTGACATCGCGGTTGCGCCGGCCGATCGCATCGTTGGTGATTCACCGCTTCTCGGCATGACCGTGACGTCGGCGGCCCACCCATCGAAAGGTCGGCGCGCCTTCCCTGCCGGCTGACAGATGCGTCAGGTCACTACAGCCGGCCACCGCCTCGAACAGACGTTCGAGGGTCTGCTAGCGTCTCCGCTCGGTGGGTCGGCGTGGGGAAGGCGCCGACCCACCTTCTACCTCTTCCTACCCCACCGAGACCAGTGCTTTCAGGCGACTGCCTTCAGGCGACCGGAGCGAGCAGTTCGGGGCTGTTGTTGCGTGGGGAGTTTACGGCCGTCGACACCTCGTGATTGGCCAGCCGTGGTTCGGGGATGGCGTCGAGGACCTGGCGGACCAGGTCGAGGTCGGTCAGCTGCGGGTCCAGCCAGTCATCGCGCATGTCCGGCGGGACGATGACCGGGGTGCGGTCGTGGATGTGCCCGAGGGCGTCGGTGGCCGCGGTAGTGAGGATGGTGAACGTCCACAACCACCGGTCGGGATCGTCCTCACCCTTGACCGGATCCGGCCACAACTTGTACAAGCCAGCAAAGGACAGCACGTCATTATCGTTGTCGTGCAGGAAGTGCGGAACCTTCGCGCCGTGGCGCTTCTCCCACTCAACGTAGCCGTCGGCAGGCCTATCTGGAGCTCCGTCTCTCAACAGCCCCGCCCTCCGAGGCCATCGCCCTGGCGTCATGTCGCCAATAGAACAAGGAACGCCTACTACAGACGCCTGCAGCGACCCACCGACTGCACGGACATATCAATGACCGCGCGCAAGCCCAGCACGATGATCACCCACATACCCGCACGATGCGTGAGCTTTGATGGCGCCCTGACCGACCTTCTGCAGCATCCCTGTCACAACGATGGCGTGAACCTACGGTCACCAGAGGGCGAGTTCTTCAGGGACCTGCTTAACGAGGCGCCTCGTCCGCGCCTCGTCGTGAGTGTCGATGCGTTCGAGGCGGGGCACCGGTGACACGACGGTATGCCGTGGACAGCGAGAATGCGTCGCTGTAGCCGACCTCACGGGCGATCGCCGCCAACGGCCGGTCGGTGGTGGCGATCAGCTCGGCGGCCAGGTCGATGCGGTACCGGGTGAGGTAGGTGATCGGTGGCTGCCCCAGGAGCGCCCCGAATCGCCGGGCGAGGTGAGCGCGTGAGGTCCCGGCGTGAGCGGCGAGGCCGCTGATGGTCCATGGCAGCTGGGGACTGTCGTGGACGGCGTTCAGAGCAGGGCCGACGTGGGGGTCCTGCAGCGCGTCGGCCCACGCGGGTGTTTCGGCGACCGGATCAGCAAGCCAGGAACGCAGTGCCATGACCAGGAGAAGGTCCAGGAGGCGGTCGAGGACGGCTTGCTGGCCGTGGCCATCACGGGGAACCTCCGCGGCGAGCAGCTCACGCAGCGGTGCGGGCACCTGTGGGGCGGGCACGCGCAATGCGGGCGGCAAAGCGGCTAGCAGGCGCTGGCTGAGGATGCTGCCGGCGCGGTAGGTGGCGTGGATAAGAACGGTGGGAGCTTCGGTGCCGTCGCCGTAGGTGCGAGGTGCGTCCATCCGCCAGCGGTCACTCGCGCTCGTCACCGATTCGAAGGGGGTTGCGTTGCGCCTGGGCCCGTAGACGACCGCTCCCGGCCGCGTCGCGGGGTGGTCGGTGAGGAGGTGGGTGCCACGAACGAGCACCACGTCCCCGGCCTGGAGCAGGAGCGTGTCGTCCGGATCGGCGCCGCTATCGCGGTCGTTGACATCGACGCCGTCGTCCACGACCCGGACGTGGGCGTGGCCGCGGACGACCACGTGCAAGGTCAGTGGGGCTTGGTCCTGGATGCGCAGTCCCCATGGCGGGTTCAGGTAGGACATCGAGAAGCTCCCGTCGTGGGAGTGGGTGCTGCGCACCACGTCACTCAGGACGTCCATACCGACTCCACGCCAGCACGGTAGCGTCTGTGAGACGCACTGACATGCTTCAGCGCGTTAGGACCATGGTCGCGCTCACCGACTGCCGATGGAATGAGGTGGTGCCCATTCCCGCCGACCAGCTTCGAGCGGGGCGTGCACCCAGTCCGTCGCTGCTGCTGACCCGCCCCTTCGGGTGGCTGTGGACGGGCCAGGCGATCAGTGAGGTCGGCTCCGGCGTCAGTGCGCTGGCGATGCCGCTGCTGGCTTTGACGCTGCTGGGCGCCTCAGCGGTGCAGGTCGCGTTGCTACCGACCCTCGCCGGTGCGGCGGTACTGGTGGCGGCACCGATCGGTGGCCTGCTCACCGACCGCCTGAACCACCGCCAACTGCTGTTGGCCTGCGACGGAGCCCGCCTGCTGCTGGTGCTCAGCGTGCCCGTGACCGCAGCGGCCGGAGCGCTGACGATGGTGCATCTCTACCTCGTCAGCGCAGCGATCGCCGCCTTGACCGTCATCTTCGGCATCGCCCACCACAGCTTCTTTCCCCGCCTGGTCCCTGCACGGCAGCTGACCGCCGCCAACAGCCGGATGGCTACGACGGAGTCCCTGGCCCGGGTGGCTGGACCCGCCATCGGCGGTGCGCTGGTCGCAGCCGCGGGAGCTTCTCGGGCGCTGCTGGTGGATGTAGCCACCTTCGGGGCCAGCCTGCTGTGCGTGTGGCGCATCCGTTCGACCCCTCACCCCACCCCGACCGAACCGCTAGAGCGGTCAGCGACCATCGCTTCCACCCTGTGGGACGGCTTCACCATCATCCGCAGGGACGCGGTGCTGGCTCGCCTGGTCGCGTCCACCATCGTGGGGATGGGCGCGTTGGCGATGAGCGGTGCGGTCACCGTGCTGTTCTTCACCCGTGACCTGCACCTGAGTGCAGGCGCGGTCGGTGTCACCTTCGCCACGGCCGAGGTCGCCGGCGTAGGGGCTGCACTCCTCACCCCGGTCCTGGCCCAGCACCTGGGCTCTGCGCGCCTGCTGCTGCTCACAGGCGCGGCAGCTCCTGCCGGCTACCTGGTGCTCCTAGCTGAGCCGGGACCTTCCGCGCTGGTCACCGCGGCGCCGGCGGCGGTGTTCATGGCCGCTTGGGCGGCGCGTTTCGTCACCATCGACGTCTTGCAGTACACCTACCGCCAGCGCATCTGCCCGCCAACACACCTGGGCCGACTCAACGCCTGCGTACGCACCATGCTCGGGCTGGCCACCACTCTCGGTGCTCTTGCTGGCGGGGCCTGCGCGCAGACCATGGGCGCGCGGGCATCCCTGGTCCTGGCCACCACACTCATGTGTCTGGCGCCCCTTCCCCTCCTCGCCTCACCGCTGTGGCGACGGCGAGAACTGCTCGACTCACACTCCGACTCTGAGTCGCTGCGCTGCAATTCCTCCACCTCGAATCTGCAACCCGCCACCGCAGCTGAGCCCACTACCCCACCAACCGGAGGACGACTCCCATGCTTGTGAGCTTCAGCGGACTACCCGCCACCGGTAAGACCACCATCGCCCGCGCCGTGGTCTGTGCCTTGAACACCGCCCTGGACGACCCGGCAGCCGTACACGCGCCAGCTGTCCACCTGCGCATCGACACCATCGAACAGGCCGCTGTCGACGCCGGTGCTCAAACCCATCCCGTCGGTCCCATTGGTTACTACGTCGCCCGCGCCTTGGCTGCGGATCACCTGCAGCAAGGACTTACCGTGATCGCCGACTGCGTGAACCCTCTGTCCATCACCCGGGACATGTGGCGCGAGGTCGCCGAGCAAGCTCGGGTACCCCTGCTGGAGGTGGAGATCTCCTGCTCTGACCCGGCCCGGCACCAGTCGCGCGTGCGGACTCGCGAAGGCGACATCCCGGGCCTACCCCTGCCCACCTGGCAAGAGCTGAAAACCATCAACTACGAGCCGTGGAACCGAGACCACCTCGGCGTCGACACCGCTCGAACGTCCCCAGACGACGCGGCACTAAGCATCCTGGCGGCTCTCAAGCTCTCCCGCGCAGGCCAGGAGCTACCTCACTAGGAATCCGGAGCCATCACAGCGCCATCCGAGACGAGTTGGACCCCGGTTTCCTTGTCCTTGGGGTACCTTTTCGTCACCCGTTTGAAGCCCTCAAGAGTGTTGCACTCCCTCACGATCTTCCGCACGTAAGCCTTCGTGTACCCGTAATCGTTGTGCCGGGCGTCGTAGAAGCAGTACCTCTCGTCTGTCCGCTCCGGCGTCTTACTGCTGGTGAACGGACGCACCTCGTAGTGCGTCCACGCGTCGATGAAGTGACTCATGTTGAACAGGTAGGGAAGGAGCTCTTGGACCTGCTTCACCACCTCTCCCGGTTTCAGGAGGTCTTGCCCCACGACGCTTCGCCTCTGCTCTCGGACGATGACAGCTCCCTGCCGCCCCATCTGCTCGACCAGCTCGCGCTGTTCCTCGGTCAGGTCGCTGAGACGGGTGAATTGGACGGCCAGGGCGTCTGGGTCCTTGGGTGCCAGCTCCTGTACCACGCGTAAGCGGAACTCGTAGCGCGGATCATTGCTCGTCTCGGGGGCGAGGCCGGCGGTGAAACCAGCGATGAAGGTCCGCAGCTGAGCGGGTAACTGCTTACGCAGCTGTCGCAGCGTCTTCTCGCCCTCGGTGGTGAAAGATCCGACGAAGATCGGAAAGCGCAGTCGAGTGGCGAGGGACAGCTGTGCCCCGAACTGCGAGGTCAGCTCTTGCTCGTAGTTGAGGAGAAAAGCTTGCGCCTGGCCGCCGACGGCGGCCGTCAGAGCGTCTTGCTGGCGGGCGTAGCGGTGCTCAACCTTGTTCCTCAGGCCGATGAAGAAGGTGAGGTTGGCCCGGACCGGGTCCTTGGCGTCTTTCCATCGCTCCTGCACGCACTTCGACAGCTCCCACCGCTTCGGTTCGCCGTCCACCTTGTCGAGTCGCACCGCCCTCCCGTCCCTCGCGGGCTTCCAGTACCGGTAGTCGGTGCCGTCGCGTTCAAGCTGAGCGTGCAGCAGGTACAGCCAGGCCAGGTGCATGTGCACCACGAAGCCCTCGAAGCTGCGCGTCTCGGCAGGGTCGTTGTAGAGACGGACGGCCAAGGCAGCCTCGTGTCGTGACGCCTCGACCATCTGCATGTGCCGAGGCGGCGGTGCCACGGTGACCTCCTCATTCTGCGTGAGATGCACAGGCTAGGTGCTCACGTGTACGTTCGGTCAGCTTTCGGCTGTCCTGGGTGCCAGCGTGCCTCGCCTTACACGCGCCGCTACCTACTGCTCACCGCCGTGGGCCCGCACCGCGCACTCTCGGACCGACCTAGCAGTCCCGTTCACGTCGAAGGCTTCGCGGCGCCAGCACCGTATCGGCGCTGAAGATCCAATATTCGTCCGTGAGCTGCAGCCAGGGCCTGCGTCAGTTCGCCCACCTCGCTTCGACGTAGTCGCCGCTCCTGGGCGATCTGGTAGGTAAGGGTGCGGATAACGGCGCTGGTGTCCGTGGTGGCGGTCTGTGTGGACCCCGGCGGCCGTGGGCCGGTGGTGCGGTTGGTTGTCTGGGCTTCGCGCAGGGTGAGGATGCGTTCGCGGAGCTCGGGGCAGCGGTAGAGGTAGGCCCTGGAGACTCCCGCCGCTTGGGCGACGGCTTGGAAGCTGATCAGGGCGCCGCACTTGATGACGTCACGCCGGCCCTGCTCCGTGCGACGACGGGGGCAGATAGCTCGTCGTCAAGCGGTTCCACGACCCGGAAGAGACCTCATGGGTCCATCAGCGACAAGCTCAGGCGGGTACCGGATAAGCAGGAATCAAGAGCCTCCGCTTGGCCGCGGCCCGCTTGAACGCCGGCTTCTCGGTCACGGTCTCCATACGAGCGTTGATCATCCTGTTTCCGGCCTTGGGGTCCTTCGACCACACCGGAACCAAACCCCAGCGCAGGGTGCGCAGCTGGCGAATCGCCTCACCCTCCGGGTCGCCATGCGGGGCGCGCTCGAGCACGACGCGGGCGTCTTGGGTGGGGGCAATGTTCCAGGAGGGCGGCAGCGGCTCTCCGACGACGTCGCGGACGGCGAAGACGTCGACGAGCTCCGCCTCGGGCCGTGAGCGCGTGTAGCGACCGCACATGCACGCCAGTGTCCTCGCCCACACCTGCTCGCGCACGAGCAGCACCCCAGCCCGGCTTCCCTGCCTCGACCCGGTATCCGAAGCAGCCCACGGGGGCCGGGCACCTGCTCGACGCGGCGGCCCGGACGTCCGTGCCGTCAGCGCGTCACGAGCCACCAACCGCCCACGGCGGCGACAGCAGCCGCCGCGGCCGTCGGAAGTGCCCATCGACGCACGGCGGCGCGGCGCTGCGCACGCAGGAGCTCCGCTGACGGAGGCAGGATCGGCGTCTGCCACAGCCACGGCAGGTACTGCCGCATCGTCTCCGTCCGCGCGGCATCCCAGGTCTTACCCTTCCACTCGGCGGCCGCGGCGGCGGCCTCCTCCACGTTCCCACCGTGCCGCTGCAGGAGCCGGGCCTGCTCGACGGCCAGATGCCGGTACGGCACCGGCCGATCAGGATCCGCGGCGATGCTGAGCAGGCGAACGATGAGCTCCTCCCGGTCTACCGCCATGGCAGGAGGCTGCCATGCCCGCCCGCGGCACGCCGACTCGCTGACGTCCGCCGCCCCAGCCAGCGCCCGCGCCCAGCGGTGACACCGCGCCCACCGGCACCGGGCTCGTCACACCAGGACCGCCCACAGCACCTACCACCGGTGAAAGCTCCACCAGCACCCTGCACCGTTGACCACAACGAGGAGACCCGTGCCGCACGCCAGCAACCCCAGCACCGCCCAGGCCGCAGAACAGCAGGAGCCGATCCCGCGAGCGCCGGAAGGTAAGCCGGTGCGGGCCCATCCTGCTGCCGGGTCGCCGGGGGTGAACCTGAGTCACGACAGCCCGGAGCTGAGGATCCCTCGCAGGACAGCAGTTCTCATGACTGCCTCCCGTACCGCACCACCCGCCCAACACCGCACCCTCCTCGCGGCGCTCCTGCTCACCTCCACGGCGCTCGCGGGCTGCACGCTCCCGGTGGCATGGACTTCCACGGTCGACCCGAGCAGCACGGCGGTCACGTCGTCCACGACGCCTGGGCCATCGCAGCCGGGCGCAGCTACGCCAGGTGCATCCGTCACCTCGAGTGCTGTCGCGGCGCTCGAGCAGCTCACCGTCAGCGCCGAGACCGAGCAGGGCAGCTACCACCGGAAGGCGTTCGGGCCGTCCTGGGCTGACGTGGACGGCAACGGCTGCGACACCCGCGACGACATCCTCGCCCGCGACCTGGCCGACCCCGTCATCGACGCCGACGGCTGCACCGTGCGCTCCGGGACCCTCACCGACCCCTACACCGGCACCACGCTGCCCTTCACCCGTGGCGTGGACACCTCTCGCGATGTTCCTGTCGACCACCGTGTTCCGCTTGCTGAGGGCTGGGCCTCCGGCGCCGCGGCCTGGACCCTCGAGCAGCGCCAGGCCTTCGCCAACGACACCGCCAACCTCGTGGCCACCACCGAGGAGGAGAACTCCGCGAAGTCCGACCGTGACCCCGCCGAGTGGATGCCCACCGCACCAGCGGCGTGGTGCGGCTACGCCAGCGCCTACGTGCAGGTGAAGGCCACCTGGCGCCTCAGCGTCGACGAGCGTGAGCGAGACGCGCTGCGCGACGTCCTCGCGGCCTGCTGACCCCATGACCTCCACCACTCCGCAGCAGCTCGCCCCGACGCAGCTTGCACCCACCGCCGGCGCCTTGGCTCCCGCCGCGGAACGCGCCGCCCACGCCCTACTGGCCCTCGCCCTGCCCCGGCGGTGGGCGCACGTCCAACGTGTCGCCGCCACCGCGGCCGAACTCCTCGAGAGCCTGCCCCTCGACGACGCCGGCGCCGACCTCGCCGTCGCCGCGGCCTGGGTCCACGACATCGGCTACAGCCCCGCCCTCACCGTCACCGGCTTCCACCCCCTCGACCGCGCCGTCTGGCTCACCGCCCACGGCTGGCCACCTGCCCTGGTCGGTCTGGTCGCCCACCACTCCCTCGCCGACCTCGAGGCCGGCCACCGCGGACACACCACGGCGCTCGCCGGCCACCTCGACTCCCCCGGCCTGGTCCGTGACGTGCTGTGGGTTGCTGATGCCACCTCCGGCCCCGACGGGCGCCCGGTCACCATCGACGAACGCCTGGCCGACGTCGTTGACCGCTACGGGCCCGAGGACCTCGTCAGCCGTTGCATGTGCGCTGTCGCCGACGCCGCCCGTAGCGCCGAGATCCGCCTGCGCGCCGCGCTCAACTCCAGATCGCCGACGCGGGATCGGCTACAGACAGAGCAGGCAGCGGTGCTCTCGACCGCCACCACGCGCATCGTTTGAGCGCTCGTGCGCCAGCTCGACACTGCGACGCTCACCACCGATCGAACCCCGGCCTGGGGCGCGGCGCTCCAGCTGATGCGCGCAGACCCGGCGCAGTCGTGCAGCCCCGCGCTCACTACGCTCGATACGCCGCTTGGGGGACATACCTACGGGTACCGTTGCCATAGCTGCACGTATGGCATACCTTGAGTTACATGACCGATAAGCGCATGTACTCCGACAGTGACCTCGTCCTGGTCGTCCGCCCCCGACAGTCCGCCCCCGATGTCCACGCCGGCCTGATGACCTGGGAGCAGGCAGCACGCGAGAGCTGGGCGATGGCGCAGGACAAGGCTGAGCGCGTGGTGGCGCTGCTGGCTGTTCACGAGGAGCAGATCGTCGGCGGCTGGGCAGTCACCGGCGTGAGCCATGACGTCGCTGTTCCTGCAGGGAAGAGCCGCAACGTCAGCCGTAGCGCCTTCACGACCGCTCCCGATGCTCGGATCGCCAAGCTCGTCGGCACGCCGTCGCAGTGGGCTCCGCAGCGCAACCCCGTCAGCACCCATGAGCTGCGCGATGTGCGGGGCCTGGAAGTGCTGCTGCAGGACCCGGCGCCCACCACCACCCACGGTGTCGTGGAGCTGGGCGACTACCGCCTCATCGTGCAGGCGGACGGCCGGGCTGAACTGATCGTCCCGTCCGGGTCGGCGGTGACCGTGCGCGCGGCCTGACGAAGCGGCGGACACCTGCTGAGCTGACGCTAACCATCTGTTGCGCTGCACGCCGGGGTTGAGCGCAGACCGACGCTGGTGGGCGAGACTGCGCCGGTGATGTGGGAACTGGCGCACCGGCGCCGCGAGCAGACCGAGTCGACGCGCCTGATCCTCGAGGCCGACACCAGTGCTGAGGCCATCAAGCAGCTGCGTGCACAGCTGCCCCCTGAGCACGTGATCCTCTACGTGCGCGAGGTCGACCGCTCCGTACCAGCCGCCGCGGTGACCACCTGAGCGCGTCCGTGCCGTCGACCATGTGGCACTACCCGTTCAACGACCTGGAGCAGACGGCGTGAGCACTCACCTGCAGCAGACAGCACCGACTGCTCCTCCCGTCACGTTCGTCGGCCTGGTGCGCTCGGAGTGGTTGAAGCTGCTCAGCCTGCGCGCAGCGACGATCCCGCTGCTGCTCGCTGCCGTGGTCATCGTGGCGCTGGGCCTCGCGGTCACCGCCGGCCTGGTCGCTGACCGGGAACCGCTGCCAGCCGGCGCCCCGGTTGCTGACGTCGCCCGGGCCAGCGCCGCCGCCTTCGACCGTCCCCTGGCCGGGGTGCTGCTGGCCCAGCTGCTGGTCGCTGCGGTCGGGGCGAGCGTGGTCACCTCCGAGTTTGCCACCGGCATGATCCGCACCACCGTCCTGGTCGCCCAGCGCCGGGGGCTGCTCATGGCAGCCAAGGCTCTGGTAGTGGCGGTCGCGGTGACCGTGGTGTGCGGGCTGGCGGTGGTGGTGGCGTTCACGATCGGCACTGTGCTGCTGGCCCGGGTCGGCCTGAACTCCTCCTTCACCGACCCCGGCGTGCTCGCCGCGCTGACCGCCACGATCGCCACCCTCACCGGCACCGCCCTGCTCGGGCTGGCCGCCGGAACGCTGCTGCGCTCGGGCGCGGCGGCGATCTGCACCGTCCTGGGCGCCTTCTTCGTCGTTCCGCTGCTCTTGCCGCTGCTGCCCACCGACGGCGCCGGCGGCCTCGTGCAGCGGTGGTGGGTGAGCCAGACCACCGTCAACGCCGTCGACGTCGTCCACCACAACGGCGCACTGCCCGCGCCCGCCGGAGCGCTGGCCTTCGCCGCCTGGATCGTGCTGGTGGGCACTGCGGCGCTCGCCGCGTTCCGCCGGCGGGACGTATGAACACCATCACCAGCCAGGAGTTGCCGGCGGGGACGAGCCAAGGCGACGTGAAGCTCTGGAAGGGGTGTTGAGCTGATGATCGAGGTGAAGAACCTCCGCCGGGTCTACCGCGGGCGGCGGCGCGGACTGCTGGGTCGGCGTAGTTCCAGCGTCGCCGTGGACGACCTGACGTTCACCGTCGCCCCCGGCATGGTGACCGGGTTCGTCGGCCCGAACGGGGCCGGGAAGACGACGACCATGCGGATGATCGCCGGCCTGGAGAGACCCACGTCAGGGCAGACGTTCATCGACGGGCTACCGATCGGGCAGCACCGGGCGCCGATGGCGTCCCTGGGTGCGCTGCTGGACGCCAAGGCTGTTCACCCGGGCCGTTCCATCCGCACCCATCTGCGCGTCCTGGCTGCGACCTGCGGTCTGCAGGAGGCCACGGTGGAGGAGGCCATCGCCCTGGTCGGGCTCGAGGCAGTGGCCGGGCGGCGCATCGGTGCGCTGTCGTTGGGCATGGGCCAGCGCGTCGGATTGGCCGGGGTCTTACTGGGGTCACCGACGACGGTGATGCTCGACGAGCCCCTCAACGGTCTAGACCCCGTCGGCATCGCTTGGATGCGCGAGCTGATGCGCACTCTCGCCGAACAGGGCCGGGCGGTACTGGTCTCCTCACACCTGATGAGCGAGATGGCCCTCACCGCCGACCACCTCATCGTCATCGGCCAAGGTCGCCTCCTGGCGGATGAGCCACTAACGGCGTTCATGGACCGAGCCGCACCGCAGGCGGTGCTGGTCCGATCCCCCGCTGTCGCGCAGCTGCAGCACGTGCTGCAAGTCCTGGTCGAGAACGGCCCCGATGCCGAGCACCATGCCTTCTCTGCTTCCACTGCGGACGCGCACGGTGGAAGCACGCAGGCCGCAGTAGGACACGGGGTGGCGCTGGCTCAGCGGAGGCCGCCCTCGAGCGTGGCCGGGGCACGGTCCGTGCGCCGCCTCGGCTCCGGCGCCTTCGAGGTCCTGGGGGTCTCCGCCGAGCGCATCGGGTTGGCGGCCGCGGCCGCTGGTGTGCCGTTGGTGGAGCTGACCTCTCAGCGAGCATCGCTGGAGGAGACGGTGATGGACCTGACTGCTGGGGCCACGCAGTTCCAGTGAGCATGACGGCCGGGTGTCCTACAGCGGGGTGACGAACAGCTCTCCACGCAGGGTGCGCTCGATGAGCGCACCAGCGTGCGCACGAGCCTTGAGCTCGCGCCCGACGTACTCGAGGGTCCGGCGATGCTGGGTCACCAGGGCGTCGTCGTCGCCCTCGACAGAACGCGTGAGCTCACGCCACGCGATCCTCGTGGCCTTCAGGTCGGCCTCGGCCCGGTGGCGGAACAGCCACGCCAGGACCAACGGTTGCCGACGCAGCGCCTCGTAGCCCTCGCCCTGCCACTCAGGTGCACCCCAGCTGAGCAACCACTCGACCGCGGCCTGCTCCCAGCCCTCCACCGCCGGCGGGGGCACGTTCGGCGGCCACCCCGGCGGCACGTACGCCCCCGTCGCGCCGCGGCGCTTGGGCACGATCACCGGCCGCGGCACAGCCCCGCTCCTTCTTCTTGCTGCGCGACCGCCGGCGCCTCGTTGATCAGCGCCCAGCGGGCGCGTCGAGTCGGCCGCGGCGGGCGATCCCGCCTCGCGGCGTGCCCGGCGCCGGTCGCCTCCTCGTGCTCCTGCAGCACCTGCCCCCCTTGGACGACTCCCCTGGCGGCGGCCGTCACCAGATACTAGAACAGGTGTTCGACTATCACGTAGGGTCCGGCGGGTGAGGGTCGCCATGTTCGTGTCCAGGCGCGGTGATGCGCTCGCGCGTGCCGCCGCCGCGCAGGTGTGTGTGCAGTGGTGCGTGGAGAGCGGCCACGACGTCGTCGTCACCGTGCAAGGGGTGGACAGTGATCAAGAGCAGTGCAACCAGCGATGGGAGCTGGTGAAGCAGGCCGAACAAGGGCTGCTGGACGCTGTGGTGACCTTCGATGAGTCGACGTGGTCGAACGGGTGGTCCCTGGCGGACCGCAGCATCAACGGCCGCCTGGCGCAGGCCGGCAAGCCGCTGGTGCTGGTCGCCGATCAACCATGACCCGACCACTACCGCAGGCCCCAGTCAGTCCATTGGGTCCAGCGACCGACAGGCCACCACCGTCATCCAGCCCCAGCGCAGACGGCGACACCGTCTTCTAGTGTGCTACGGTTAGTTTGTCGATGGGACAGCGACCTCACCGACACCGATCAGCAACCAACCAGCCAGGGGAACCCTCATGCGCGCCACCCTCACCACCCACCGCGGTAGCGGCACCGCCGAATCTCGGCACCCCACCCCCACCCACCCGCCTCGGCGGGACGCGGACGACAGCGCCGCACCACATCACCCTCCAGTGGGGCCGCTGCGCCCTCACGGCGAGGCAGAACAGGTTGCAGCTTGGTCGCGCGCCTGGATGGTGGCGGCCCTGGAGGTGTTCTCCGGGCGTCGCCCCCGAGGGCAGCTGGCGGATTGCACCAGCCCACAGGTGTACGAGGCGGTCGGGCGCCGTCACCTGCTGCTGCACGCACACAGCCGACGTACCGGTGGTGTCGACCCGACGCCGGTCGTGGTGGGAGTGCGCGCCTGCACGGTTCGGCCCGGCGTGCACGAGGTGGCGGTCGTGACGCGTAGCGGATCCGACGTCGCCGCCGCCGCCCTGCGGGCGGAATGGCTTCGCGGCCGCTTGCGAGTCACCGCCTTCGAACTCTGACGCTCAGCCGTACACCGGTGGACCACACCTGGGCATGGACCCCCTTCGGTTCTGCGGCCGAGGGGCCCGTCACAGGCACGCACGACCTGGACCTACCTCAGTAGGAGATCGCGATCAGGAGGACCGTCCATGACCCGTACAGCCGGCTCCTCGCCTGCCTGCACCGACCTGCCTGGGTGCTGGTCGAGCACCAGCAGGAGCGACTCGCGAGCGCCGCCTTGGTCACTCCCCGCGACACTCGAGCCCCCGATGCCCGAGCGACCGCAGTAGCTCCTAGCGGTCGGCGACTCCACCAGCACGGGCGCGACAGCGGGGATCATGACCTACCTGAAATGGTGACGATCCGCAATCAAACCGACACCTAGTGACGCTTCGTACTTGTTTCAACACGTTACGTTGCAGCGTCACTCGTTCAGCGCAGGCCTGCCGCCTTGAAGACAAAGCAGGACCGTGCTGAAACGGGCCCTCTTTGCAGGGTCAGGCATCATGGAGGGTCTTTACGTCGGGGCCCGTTACCGAACCGCCTGGAAGGACTACCGCCTCGTGCAGTTGCCCACCTCGCCGTCACCTGACCCGGAGTCGAGTCCTGTGCAGTCACGTGAGACGTCCACGGCCGGCGATGACGCGTCCATGTCCGACTTCTCGCTGGACAGCGCTGTCGCCGAGCAGTGCCGCCGGATGGTCGATGCCATCCAGATCCCTGACCCCTTCACAGTGGAGGAGTTGATCCAGTCTGTAGCTCAACAGCGCGGAGTGCGCATCCGCGCCATGCGACAGGTGACGCCGGATCCGGAGATCTCCGGGGTCATCACGCAGAGGGATTCTGGTCTCATCAGCGTGAGCTGGCCTCCCAGCTACGAGGACAGCCACCCATGGTGGACCTGGCTGTGCATCGGTCACGAGCTCGGTCACCTCATGTGCGGGCACCTGGAGAAGTCACGGACCAAACAGGGCAGCGGAGACGTCTCGCGCAACCGGTGCGTGGTGGGCGTGGACACCGGCGACGAGGTGGATGAGTCGGCAGCTGAATACTTCGGCACCCTGCTCGCCGCACGCATCGAGGCCGACACCGCGGCGCAGCACCGCCGGCCCCGCGTCGTCGACCTGCGTGGTCACGACAAGGTGGCGGGTAACTTCACCCGCCTGCTCCGTGGCTGACTTGCCCCTCGGGGTTCATCTCGCGGGCGCGGTCTCCCTCATCGCTGTTGTGATGCTCGCGCTGTGGTTGGTCAGCGACGCTCGACGCTCCTACCGCCAACGCCAAGAGGTGGACCCGGAGGCTGCGCCTCAGGACCATCAGGCGCGCCGCGCGCTGTGGTGGACGGTGGGGTGCCTGACGCTCGGAGCGGCCGCCCAGACCGGACCTGTCCTGACGTTGCTCGAGGGCCTCCACCTGGGCTGGAGCAAAGTCCTCATGCACCTGTTCGGGGCACTGGCCGCTGGGTGCCTACTGCAGCTGCTGCGCCTACTGCAGGGCCGTTGCGCCAGACGCCGCCGCTGGTTGAGGACGGCTACGGCGGTCACCGCGGTCCTGATCGTCATCCCGTTCGTTCTTGACCCTCCTCAGACGGCTCACCTGTTCGAGCCCACCTGGGCCGCGGGGACGCACTGGGTCGCCTCCATGACCCTGCTCGCCTGGTCGCTGGCTGCGACGGTCAACGCCTGCCTGCGCGAGGCCGGTCAGTCTGACTCGAGGGCCGCGGGCGTGGGGATGCGCCTGATCGCCGTCGGCAATGCGATCGGCCTGGTCTACGTGGCCACCTGCCTGGTCTTGCTGGGGGCGACCGTGGCCAACGGCACGACGCCGGCGGTGGTGCACGGACGCGGCCTCGACGTCACCTTGCAGCAGATCGCTGAAGTCGTGATCGTCACTGGCTTGGTCTGGACGAGCGTCGACCACCTGCTGCACCACGACCGAGTACGGCCACACTTGGTGCAACGGTTGCGGCCCGTCTTCAGCGCTGCGCACCGGCTCGCGTCCTCTCGATGGGAGCGGGACCCCTTCCCCCGCCTGGTCAAGGAGGTACAGCGGATCCGACCGTGGTGGTCGGCCTTGGTGAAGGCCTCACCCGACCGGGTGCACTTCCGCAAGGAGATGGCCCAGGCACCCGTCACGACGGGGCAGGCGCGCTTCCAGGAGCAACGGATGATGACGGAGATCCACGATGTGCAGCGGATCGCGGCCGTCTACGTCGACGAGGGTGACCGGGCGAAGATCCGCGCCGTGGCTACCACCGCCGGTCTTCGCCCGGGACGGTACCTGGAGGCCGCCATCTGGCAGGCGTGCGTACTGCTGGGCGTGGACCGCCGCACCCGCGGTGCCCCGCGCCGTCATGACCCCCTCTCACTTCCCTCTCAAAATGGAGGGACGACCATGCCCGAAGCCGCCGCAGCGCTCAGCCGTGAACTGCCGAAGGTCAACCCGCTGCGCGAACGGCTCCTACAGCGTCTGCACGACTCCGCGATGCTCACCTGGAAGCGGTAACAATCATGCCCGCACCTCGACACCTCAGCCCCGTCACCGCCGGCGAGGAGCACCCGAGTAGGACCGCTAACGGCGTCCTCAGCCCGCAACGACTCGCCCAGGTCAACGACGTCTACCGAGACCTCGCGCTGGCGACCTTCGCCACCGAGAGCCGTATCGGCTTCCACCTGGCCTACCTGCGGACCTTCGCCTCCCCGCGCGTGGCCGGCCTGCTGGCCCATACCGGGCAGATGGAGAAGGAACCACGTCGTCGCGGTACCGACACGGGGCTGTTCATGTACGAGCTCATCCACGCCGGCCTGGGCAGCGAGGTGGGCGACGAGGTCGTGCGTCGCCTCAACGGCATGCACCAGCGCTTCTCGATCCGCAACGAGGACTATGTCTGGATCTTGGGGACCTTCGTGGTCTTGGGAATGCGCACCATCAAGCGCTTCGGGTGGCGCGACCTGACAGCCTTCGAGGAGCAGGCCAGCATCGACTGGTACCGCGAGCTAGGGGCCCGCATGGGTCTGCACGACGTTTCGCAGACCTTCGCCGACTTCGACGCCTGGTTCAGCGACTACGAGCGCACCGAACTGCGCAGCACCCCACACGGGCAGCGCCTGATCGCCGCGACCCTCGACACCGTCTTCGGCCCCGTGCCCCGCCTGCTGCGCCCGCTGGCCGTGCGCGCGGCCGCGGTGTTCATCGACGAACCAGCCCGCACCTCGCTCGGCTTCAGCGCCCCTGGGCCCGTCGTCCGCACCGCCGTGGGGACCCTGCTGCACCTGCGCGCGCTTCGCCGGCGGCACCAGCCCAGCCCGTCTAGCTGGTTCCAGCCCGGAGCAGCCACCAGCGTCTACCCGCAGGGCTACCAGCTGGAGGACCTGGGTCCTCGACAGGACTGAGACGCGCTGGCGAACTCCCGCCAGTCAGCTGCTACCGCCACCACACCAGTCGCCACCCCCAACGGCGCGGACTACACCCCGCCCCTCCTCACCCTCCTGCCATCGAGGCCAAGACGCGCCGCGTCTCCGACCGTCCGGCCAGGCCTGCCCCGTGCCGCGCCCACACACCTACCCCTAGACCTGTCTAAATGAGCATGTCTAGGTGTAGCGTGGGCTGACGTCGCCCACCCGGAGGCCCCTTGATGCCGCATCACCCCATCTCCACTGACCCCCCCATCGGGGGCACACGGGCGCAAGCACTGCTGGGCATCAACCCCACCCAGTTGCACCGCCTTCGCGACGCGGGCCTGCTCGGCGACGAGACCACCTTGCAGGCCACCCGCACCACCGGAGGTCACTGGCGCTACGACGAGACCCGCGTGCGTGCACTCGCCACCCGCCCCTGGGTCGACCTCCCCAGCCCGATGCCTGACCTTGCCGTCCACCTCACCGCCTTGGCACCCGACCCCGATCATCGCGAGGGACGCACTCACCTGGGCTGGCACGCCTCAACCGAGACGGCCGGGCTGAGTCCGGGCCAGCGCGAAGACGCCTGGGCCGGCTGGTGGGTCTGCCGGCCCGAGCGCTACCGCGACGCCGCCCTCGTCGGCGACATCTGCGGATTCGTCGTCGAGATCGCCCGGATCCGCGGTTGGCGCATCGCCGAGGACGGGCGGGTGCGCTTCGAGCTGAGTCCACCCACCCCGCAGATGCTCACCCGCTACCGCGGGCGACGCTTCCAGGCCGCGCAGGGAGGCGCGGTCCAACCACTAGGCCCGACCCCGAGGACCTCGCCACCGGTGACAGCGACCACCGCGGTGACGACCTCGATCACCACCACATCGCCGCAACCAGCTGGAGCCCCTCGATGAGACCCGCACCGTGGAAAGTCCGCCCCATCCCCACCGTCTGGCTGGACTACGTCACCGGCACCGGCGTCACCGACAGCGGCGCTCGCGTGACCCCCAAGATTGAGGGCCGGCGCAAGCGTCCGAGCTTGGCTGACCTGCTCGACACCGCGCACAACCTGTCGGCCGAACGCATCATGCTGACCGGAAAGATCCCCCAGGCCGGCGTGGGTGGTGAGCACTGGCTCATCACGGAGACCCCCGGATGGACCGCGGGCGGGCACTGGCTCTCCAGTCCGCCCACCGGTCGCTTCACCCACGACATCACCGGCCGCAAACTCGAGGTGCGCACCGTTGAGGAGTGGTTCACCTCCCCCGACGCCAGCCTGAGCGCCGACGAAGCCCGCCAAGCCTGGGCCGCGACGTCGGAGGCGTTGAAGTCCGTCGCCCGCGACGCTGAACTCCTCAAGTCTCCCGCAGCCACAGGGACGCAGCTGTGGGCGCAGTCCCTACCGCGCACCCTGGACCCCGAGCCCCTCGACTCCGATGTCGCCGACCTGCTGCACCGCACCGCCGGCCAGCACCGCATCGAACACCTCACCACCGGCCCCGGCGCCTGCGCCTGCGGGTCCTGCCGCCCACTGGTCGATCTCAAGCAGCAGCCTCGTGGCGGGTTCGCCTACACCGACGGCCGGTTTATGTACGCCGCGCTGTGCCGTGAGCTGGGTACCGGGCCCGCTCGCCGCCTCACCGGCGAGCAGGCCGAGGAGCTCATCACGACGAATCCCTACGCCCGGGCGCGGTTCAGCGTGCGGTTCACCGTCCCGGAGGGGTGGGACACCCTCGGCGTGCTTCCCCTGGCCCACCAGGACGCCGATGACGGCTGGCACTACCCCAACGTCCCGGGAGCCGGCGGCGAGACATGGGTCGACGGCGTCGAGCTCAAGGTAGCGCTGGACAGCGGCTGGGGCATCGACTTCCTCGAGGGCATCGAGTTCACCAAGGCACGCGTCCTGGACACCTGGTCGGACCGCCTGCGCCGTGCGCGGGAGCGCCTGACTCAAGCTCAGGACCTGCCTCCCGCGGTGCGTTCAGCCGCTGTCAGCGCCATGCGCGCCATCCTCATCCAAGGCATCGGGGCCTTCGCCTCCCGCGGGCGCGAGACCACGCAGGTGGTGTGGTCCGCGCGGGAGGTTCCTGCCCATGCCGCAGCCACGCTCGTGCGCCACGGGGACGCCTTCGTCTACCGCACACGTGCAGCACGCCCGCAGGGCCAAGCCGCGGCGCTGTACCGGCCCGAGCTCGCCGCTCAGGTGTGGTCACGGGGACGTGCACGGGTCCTGGAGTGCCCGACGGCTCTGTCCAAGCGCGTGCCGGGTGCCGGTCTGTCCCGCATGGGCGGGGCCCTGGCGGTGGACCCTCAGACGTTGCTGGCTGTCAACGGTGACGCGATCTACACCACCACCATCCCTTCATGGTCACTGCCGGTGTCCTCCGGCGGTGGTGACGACGGCGACGTCGGACGCATGCGCCTGCAGGGCTGGCTGGCATCCACGAAGTTGCCTTCCACCACGGCCGAGCGCAACCGGCTGCGCCAGCGCGCCGAAAGCGCCGGCATCGCGCAGGTCCTCCTCGAGTCCAGCCCCACCGCACCAGCGACAGCCCCGCCCACGTCGCAGGACGCCAGCCCGCTGGCCGCATCGTCTGGGGCGATCCACGGTGCCTGAGCAGCCCACCCGCAGCGCGGCCGACCTCGTCGCAGACCTACGCGCCTACGGCATGAGCACCACCGAGATCGCCCGAGAGCTGGGCCGCTCACCGCGCATGGTCCGCAAGGTCGTACGCGGTGAGAGCAGCGGGCAGCTGTACGTCGCCGCCCTGGAGGAACTCGCCCGCACCGGCCAGTCACGCACTCCTCCGCCCCGGCGCCGTGGACGCGACGGTCAGCTCATGCGTGTGCGCGCACCGCGCGGCGCCAGCGAGTCCACCCGTCGACCTTCCGACCCCGGCACAGCAGCGACGCAGCCGTCTGGCGCCCCTGGCAGCACCGGGGACACGTCGCGGTCGCGTGGGCGCGCAGGTGCTCCTCCCACGGCGTACAGCAGCGACACGACCTACCTGCCCGGCGGCGTCCGCCAGCACTCGGTGACTACCCCACGCAGCAACGGCGTCGGACGTGAACGCGCACGACAACGGCTGCTGGAGATCCTGCGCAGCGCAGCACGCAGCCAACGAGGTGGGCGCAAGAACGTGCGGTTCCGGCTCACCCTGAAAAACGGGACGACGGTCGAAGTCGGCGCCAAGGGCGGCTACGCCATCTCCAAGGCGCTGTCCCGCGCGCGCGGTGAAGGCGACGACCCGTTCGGCTGGCTCGCCGGCGAAGTGGCAGACCGCGATTACCACGAGATCATGTCCGGAGGCGGGCTGGACATCGTCGGAGTGGAGGCCACCGTCTACTGACTGCGGCGGCGCACCTCCGAGCGCGAACACGCGCGACGCGACCCAGGTGGGTTACCCACCGAGCACCTGGCGTCGTCGCCAAGCACCGACCTGGCACGACGCAGCAGAACGGGCCGAGGACGCATACCTCGTGCGCGCCCCCAGCCCGTCGCTGCGATGCTGACCCTAGTTGTCGTGGTAACGAGGCAGTCCGGCAAACATCGACGACTCCGTGTCGCTGACCGGGTGGCCTCCGGATCCGCCCCCGACGCTGTCCTCGCCGGACGCCTGTCGCAGTTCGGGGGCCTCGCCGACGGCAGGATCGTTCTCCGTCGACACCACAGCCGGCAGCTGCAGAGCAGTAGCACCCCCGGGCAGGGCGGCTCGCTCCGGCAGCGGACGGAACCCGTTGCCCAGATGTCCAGCGATCCTCAGGTACGCCTCGTCAACTCCGGCGTCCAGCGTCTCGTGGTCGACGTGAACGCCGTCGGCCAACCTCGCCGAGTACGGAACCAGGACCGTCGCCCGACAGCGACGCTGGAAGTGGCCCAGCAGTGTCTCCACGTGCACCCCACCGTTGCGCGTCGCCCTGGCCACGGCACCGTCCTTGGTAGTACGGGTAACCACAGCCACCACAGCCTGCCGGGCCAGCTGCGCATGACCCAGCTCCTCCAGACGGTCCAACACCTTCCGACTGCGGTCCACCGCATCCATGCTCGTTCCAGTGACGATGACGACGTCCGTGGCGGTGTCCAGCACCTCCGGCATGTCGCGCAACCCGGAACTTCCGAGGTCGGTGATGACGATGTCGTGGAAGCGGCTGAGCAAGCCCAGCGCGTCATGGTGCTGCCCTCCGGTGAAGGCCTCGTCGTGGTCAGCGGTGTAGATGTCCAACCGCTTCGCACTGCGCGCATAGCGGCGCAGCTCGACGATCGAGTCGACCGGCTGGTCCTGGTCATCGCTCAACAGGTCCTGCAAATAACGCCCTGCAGGCGTCGCGAACCGATCCGCGAGGTTGCCTGCCGTCTGGTCTGCGTCGATGACCGCCACACGATCATCACGATGCACCGCGAACTGCAAACCGACACACCCGGCAGTCAGCGTCTTGCCAACACCGGTGCCGTAAGCGAGCACGACGATGTGCCGGTTTCCGGTGAGCTGGGTACGCACCCGGTACACCTCGTGATCGTGCTCAGCCTGTCGCGCACTAGGCGGCGGCTGCACTCGCCCGAACGACACCCGCGTCAGCACCTTGCGCCAACCAGCGTTGGGCACCGCGTGCACCGGCGAGAGCACCGGTGCAGCCTCACGCAGCTCCGCATCACGAACCTGACGAACGAAAGCGGAAACCTCCTGCCCTTCTTGCTCCTCAACCGGCGCAACCAGGGCGTCTTCCGGCGGCAGCCCATGATTGTCTGACCGCTGCGACCCACCTACCACCTCCTGGTCAGGAGCAGGCGCGGAGGCGGAGGCGTCGACCCGAGCGACGGACACCTGCCCGGCCGACTCAGGCCCGTACAGCGCAACCGACGACGCGGGCGTACCCATCGGGGCAGCCTCAGCCTGCAGTAGGTCAGACCCCTGACAGACATAGACCGGGCCAGTCGTACTCACGCCGTCACTTCGGGCCTGCACGCCCACTCGTCCTGCGCCGGCGTCCATGAGCGTTGACGTCTCCTGCTCCGCCATCACCCGATCGCGGCGACGCGTCCGCGACGTCGGCCGCGCGCCAGCCACGAAGGAACTCCGCACCTCCGAGTCCACCTCTCGCACCTCCACCTGATCCGCAGCACCACGCTCGCCGACCTGGTCGGCGGGAAGCGGGATCACGCTCGTCAGCTCGGATACCGACCCAGACTCGGACCCATCGACTCGCTGGGTGACGACCTCCTCGTCAAGGTCAGACGCAACGCCTGCTGCATCACCGACGAACCCCGAGAAGTCCCCGTGATCCGCTCCGCGGAGCACGACCACCGGCTCGAGATAGGACGGGCCAGTGGCGTCGGGAGCAGCGTCTCGAATGACATCGCCATCCCCATCAGCCAGAGCTGCAGCAAGCATCTCGTCCATCTCGACGTCCCCAGCCGGCAGTGCTGCGCCCCCCCTCACCGACGTGTGCGACCGCTGCTCGTCCACGGGTCCCTCCCGCAACGACGCCGCCGGGACCACTGCTGCCAGCTGAGGCTCCTCAGCCGTCGACGACGGCCGCAGCGAGCTCCCACGGCGGGGACGCACCAGTCGGCCTTCTCGCCCAGTCGCACGGGCGCGGCGCTCGCCGACAGCAGCGACGTCATCGGCCGGGACAACAGCCTTGCTGGTGGTGCTCATGCTGACCTCCGCTTCCAAGAGGGGCGACGTGGCACGGCGGTGTTGCAGCAGAGAGGTAGAGACCACTCGCAAGGCACTTGAGTACCCCACCCACGACACCCCGTTACCCAGGCAGTGTAATCGGGCGCCCCTCCGCCGGCAGGGCCTGTGGACAAGGACCCGACGGTCCTTCCCAGTGCTCGCGGGACACGGGCCGTCGACACCACCAGCACGGAACGCGACCGCCGCAGGATCAAGTCACGCACGCGGCGAGGATCAGTACGGTGCGTGGCATCCAGGACTGTCGAGATGGCGGATAGGGCTAGGTGACAGGCAGTGATCACCCTCACGGGATAGCCTCGACCCTCCGCGGTGACCGCGACGCAAGCGGACGGCCGTTGACACAGGAGCTGAGGATGCAGATGGGTGAGCGACCCACGGATCGCGACCACCAGGCCGCGCCGTCTCCTCTACCTCCCGGTCGCACAGAAGAGCTCGCCACACGACGCAACCACCTCGTCGTCGCCCGCGTCAGCGAACTGCTCTTCAGCGCACACCCGGAAACCGGCGCAGTCCTACTGGGCAAGGACGTCACCGCCCGAGCCCAGGCACTGGGGCAAAGCTTGAGCACCAGCTACGTCCTCGGGCTGCGTGCCAAGACGCGCACGACCCCGAGCGTGCACGTCCTACAGCTGCTAGCTGACATCTACGACGTGGACTTGAGCTTCTTCACCACGACCCAACCCCTCGAAGACATCCGCGCAGAGCGGCGCGTTCGGACCACGCTAGTCGAGGGCGGCGACGCGGTTATGATGATGCGGGCAGCCAATCTCACCACCCCAGCTAAAGTCAGACTCGCAGCAATCATTGAGGACATGCTCAAAGAAGACGCAGACAGAGATCAATCTTGATCTCTTGACGGAGCTAGCCCCTCTATCCGCAGGGCTACATCATTCAAGCCTCAGCGATTCACCGACGGGCGCGACGCCTTCAAGTCATTCAGACCACCCGTCTCGCGCTCGGTACTCAATGATCCAAGTGGAGCGGAACGGCACAGTAGACAGTGTCGCCAGCCAGCTCCGGTCAGCTAGCACCTAGGATCGAAGATGGTGGTGGTGGGACCGACGGGGGTGCGTGTCGGCGCTCGTCGGTTGCTGGTTACCGGCGGACGCGGGCGCAGCGCAGCATCTTCGTGGTGCTGTCAGCTCGATGCGGGGACGCGGCAGTCGCTGGCCGCTTCGATCCGCGTCCGCATCTCCGTCGGCCCCACCACCATCACCCCCGACTGCACCGTTGCTCTTGTCCTGCGTGGAGGACCTGATGACCCCGCCTGCTCCTTTCGATCTCGCGCCCAATGCCGTGCATGCTGCGGCAGCGCGTCTCGACACGCAGAACGGGAGCTCCTTCGTCGACGAGCTGGCCGACCACCTGTGGTGGATGGCTACAGCCACGTCAACGACTGGAGAGCAGCAACACGAGATCACCGAAGAAGACTGGGTGCAGCAGTCGGCATACCGCACGCCTCTCCTGGCAGCGAAATCGCTGAGGGCAGTGCGAAAGGTGCGGGCGATCGGGAAAGATTTCGTGCCGCATCAAACTACGGACACCGGTGAAGAACTAGCCCAACGCCGTGACCGGTTCCGTCGTGAAGTCGATTTGCAGGAACAGCTTTTAGAACTCGTTCTCATCGGCTTGAAAGCACAACAGGGCATCGTGGTCACGCCCACAAATGCGCGACGCCGGGCGGAACATCGACTCGCTCAGCTGAACATGGCCCAGGATCTACCGCGAGGAACGATCAGCGACCTGGTCGACGAGGAACGCACGCCACGACGCTGACAGCTGCGATGCGGCCTGCGCTGCTGTGCGCCACGAGCGAAGGGGGCCTCACCGCGCTGCGGTGAGGCCCCTTTCGCGTCACCACGAGCCCCTGACGATTGGCACCCGTGGCTTGCCCGCTCCGTGCAGCCGACTCAGGATGCCGCAGTCGGGCTGTCGTTGACCGCTACGCCTGGGGAGGGCGTGCTCTGCTCGCCGTCCTCGGCCACCCCGCGCACGCGGTACTCGAGGTCGTCACCGCTGCGGGCCTTGGCGCTGGTGTCGGTCCACAGAGGCTTTCCGTCGCTGACCTCGGTGTCGGTGACGTCCTCGGCCACCGTCTCGAAGTCCCCACCGTCCTCGCGGCGCTGGATGGTGTAGCTGACCGCGGGCGCGGCCCCGCGCCAGGACACCCCGACCCCCTCGCTCGTGCGGGTCACCGTCACCTTGGCCGGACGCGGCACGGGCAGCTGCGGCGCCGCGGGAGCGCCCATCTGCTGCGCGAACGCCTGCAGCGTGGCGGTGCGGGCCCGCTCATCGTCGGTGCGGCCGGGGAACAGGTACTGGAAGCCGTCGTCGTGGGCGACGAACCCGGCGTCGTCGGCGTGCGGGACGATCAACCACAGCAGTGCCCCCGCCGCCCCGGAGTCGTGGACGGCGTCGAGGAAGTCGGCCAGGTCGTCACCGCCGCGAGCGTTGCGCCAGTCCTACTCCCCCACGAGGTACGCCTTTCCGTGGCGGCGGGCGGTCTCGGCGCTGCTGCGGACCCGGGCGATGACCGGGGGGTAGTGGTGATCGTCGACGATGTCGACGGAGGCCAGGTCCAGGCTCGCCTCGTGCAGGCACCCCGCGGTGCAGGCCGGGTCGGTGCCGTGCCCGTCCACGACGAGCTGGCGTGGGGCGGTGGCCTTGATGTGGTCGGCGACGGCCTTGGTCCACAAGCCGTCCCAGAAGTTGTTCTGGCTGGTCTCACACCACATCTCGTTACCGGTCTGCCACGCCATGATCGTGGGGTCGTCGGCGTAGCGGAGCCCGGTGTAGCGGTTCTCGTGGTCCAGGACGTGGGTGATGTGGGCCTGGTAGTCGGCGATGACCTCCGGGTCGGAGAAGAACGCCGACTCGCCCAGCCCACGCCAGCCGGTGTAGGTGCGCTTGCTGCCGTGAAGAAGTCCCAGTTGTCCACCAGGCTGATGACGAGCCGCTGCCCGTGGCGCCCAGCGGAGGCCACCGCGTAGTCCAGCGACTCGAACGCGGCGTCGTTGAACCTGCCCCGCTCGGGCTGGAGGCAGCGGGCGCAGCCGACGGAGTTGGCCCAGGTCTGCACGACGGTCCCCCCGCTGGCCTGCGCGGCGCGCATGGCGTCGTCGATGCGGAAGTGGCTCGGGTAGGTGGGTTGGCCGGCCGCGTCGCGGACGTTGTCGTCCAGGCCGAGCCAGTAGATGTCGGCGCCGGCGAAGCGGAACGGGGCCCCGTCCAGGGTGAGGTCCGCGCCGGGGCGCTGCACGAAGGTGGTGGGCGCTCGGGTGGTTCCGGCGTCGACGTCGTCCGTACCCTGGTCAGCGTCCTTGCTCGTCGTGTCGTCCTCGTCGTCGCCGGTGATGAGGTCCTTCACCTTCTGCCAGGCCCGCTCGAGCGCGTTCTGGTCCTCGGCGTCCGCGGCCTGCGGGGCGGGTGCGTCCGGAGCCAAGGCAGCAGTCTGCCCGCCGCCGCTGGTGAAGCTCGTGGGGGCGCTCGTCGAGGTGGGCTGGCTCGTCGAGGCGTCGGCGGCAGCGTGCGCGGGCAGCGGGGCGAGCAGTGCGGCGGCGGCCGTCACCGCGGCCGCGGCCGCGAGGGTGCGCCGTCGACGGCGCCACGCTTCGGGTGAAGTGCTGGTGGTGCTGGTCATGGGGTGTCTCCAGAGCGCTGAGGGAGCGGAAGCACCGCACCCCCGATGACTGCGCGGGGACGCGGTCACCGGGGGTGCGATGGGCGGTGCAGGTGCTGCACGGGCAGGTCGACCGGCCCGTGCGGGGCTCAGTCCTTCGCGGACGTGGCGTCGTCGGTCTGCTCGTCGACCTTGGGTCCCGCGGTGTCCAGCGGCGTAGGCTTCTGCGACCGGGTCAGTGTGGACGACGTCGAGCTGGCCGTCGGCGTGGGCGTCGACGTCGGCTCGTCCGCAGCCGGGGGGTCGTCGCTGCTCGTCTGGTCGCTGCTGCTGGCCCCGGTGGGGGCCAGCACGACGATGGTCGGGGCGGCCTGACTGCTGACCTTGACCGAGCTCGTGTCGTCGGTGGACTCCAGCGCCTTGGTGCCCTGGCCGGGGACGAACACCGGCGCGTCGACGTCGCCGCCGAGGTGGAGGGTCACGTCGTGGGCGGGAACGTCCAGGTCGCGGCTGGCGTCGCGGTCCCACACCGGGGACGCTTCCCAGACCGCGACGACGGTGGAGCCGTCCGCGCGCGGCAGCACGACGCTGGTCGTGACGTCGCTACCGCCGGTGACGTCCACCGTCACCGGGGCGGCGCCCACGGTCCCGGACGGTCCGCCCGTGGCGACGGTGGCGAGGAGCTGCTGCAGCGCGGTGTAGACGGGCTTGGGCGAGCCGTCGGCGTGGGCCAGGCCGAAGCGGTCCTCGGCCTCGCCGTTGTCGTCGCCCTCGTCCATCAGCTCGTAGATGTAGCTGCGGTCCACGCCGTTGCGGTAGTTGGCGAGGACCTGCTGCACCTCGAGGACGGCCTGCGCCTTCTCGGAGACGTGCGGCTGGACACCGCCCCCGGCGGTGGAGTCGGTCGCGGTGTGGAAGCCGGTCTCAGTGGCCCACATCGCCCCGGAGTCCTCGACCGCGGCCTTCAGGTCGACCTTCTTGCCCTCGACCTGCTCAGGAGTTGCGGTGTCGACGTCAGGAGTGACCTCCTTGGTCATCGACAGCTGGTGCTCGGTAGCGGAGGCCGTCTGCATCTCTCCACCGGTGTAGGGGTGGGAGTTGGCGATGTCGGAGGGCACCTCGCCCAGCTGGGCGCGGGACTCGTCGTGCACCAGGGACGGGGCGACCACCGCGACGTCGTCGCCGAGGGTGTCCTTGACCGCGGAGTAGAGCTTGATCTGGTGCTCGCGCACCTCACTCACCCAGTTCGAGTTGCCGTGGTTGTCCTCCTCATTGACTCCCTCCACCGACGTCACGTTGAGCTTGTTGTCCTTGATGAGGTCCAGCTGGTCGTCGATGGAGAACGAGGAGTCCGCGGGCTGGGCGACCCAGTTGATGTCGACCCCGGCCTGGCCCAGCCGCTGCATCGACTTGATCGGCACGCTGTCCGCCGAGCCGAGGCCGTCGCGGACGTGCAGGACGCCCAGGTCCTCGACGAGCTTGACCGCGTCCACGTCGCCGTAGCTGGTGTCCAGGTAGGCGAGGTGGGTGCCCACCCCGACCGAGTTGACGAACCCCTCCGCGGTCAACGTCGTGCTGTTCGACGCCGCCGGCAGGACCGGCACGTCACCGTTGGTGCTTCTCTCGTCCGGGGAGTCGTCCGTGGCCTGGTCACCGGACTTCTCGTCGTCCTGGTCCTCGCCCTGGTCCTCCTCGTCGTCGTCGCCGATGACCAGGTCCTTGATCTTCGCCCACGCCCGCTCCAAGGCGTTCTGGTCGTCGGGGTCCTTGGCCTGGGGCACCGGCGCGTCCGGATCGAACGTGGCGGCGTCCTCGTCGTCACCGCGGGGAGCGGTCGTGGGCGACGTCGAACGCGACGTCGTAGGCGCGGTGGTGGGCGCGGTGGTGCGGGGGCTCGGCGACGGGCTGGCAGTCGTGGTCGCGGTGGGGCGCTTGTCGGACTGCTCGGTGGGCTGCTCGTCCGGCTCACCGGAAGGGCCGGGGCTCGTGGTCGACCATGTCGGGCCGTCGCTGGGCTGCGTGGCGGCGTGCGCGGGCAGCGGCGCGAACAGCGCGCCACCGGCGGCCAGGGCGACCGCGAGGGCGAGGCTGCGCCGGTGTCGACGTGCGCGCTGCGCCGACGACGCGGTGGTGGTGGTGGTGGTGCCCGTGATGGTGGTGCCAGTGGTGCTGGTCATGGGGTGTCTCCTGACAGGGGTGAGGTGTGCGTAGAGGCTCAGTCGCGGCCGGCGAGGGTGATCCAGTCGATCTGGACGTGCCCGGCCGCCGACGCTGACGGGCGCCCGGAGGTCTCGGTCTGCAGGACCAGGTGCATCGGGGTGCTCGGGGAGACGCCGGTGTGCCCGATCTGCTCGCCGTCGAGGAAGAACGTGACCCCATCCGGCAGCCACTCGGTCGTGGCGGTGTGCCAGTCGGTGAAGCTGGCGCCGGTGTCGACGGCCAGGGCGTTGGACGAGGGGTCCCCGGGTTGGTGGACGAAGGCGCTGATGGACCCGTCGAGGTCGCCTTCGGGGAAGTCGATCTCGCCGTCGTTCCAGTCATCGGAGTCCGGCCACAGCAGCCAGGCCGTCTTGTACCCGGGAACGGCGTCGGCGCGGAAGCGGACCGAGTACCGCCCGTAGGTCCACCCGCCCCACTTCCCGTCGACCTGGGGCACCGGGGCCGCGGTCAGCGCCTGCCAGTCCTCGGTGCGCAGGTGCAGGTCCATGACGCCGTCGCTGACCGAGACGACCCGGTCGGGGGTGTAGGTCCCGGCCCCGGAGGTGTCGGTGAACCCGTCATAGCCACCCCAACGGTCGGCGTACGCCGGGCCGGGGAACGTCCCGAGTGCGGCGGGGGTGGCGAAGTCGTCGGCGAGGACCTGCGACCAGCCGGCCGGTGCGGTGGTGGGCATCGCCTGCCCGCTGGCGGTGCTGTCACTGCTACTCGAGGACCGCGCGGCCGTCGTCGACGGGGTGCTCGCGGAGGCCGTCGATCGAGCCCAGGCGTCACCGACCGCGACGTCATCGGTTGCAGTCGCGGAGTCCTCGTCGGTGGTGGCCTGGTCGTTGGTGACTTTGTCGTTGGCGTCGTCCTCGGCCTGGTCGCCGGACTCGTCCCCGGCCTGGTTGCCGGACTCGTCCTCGTCCTGGTCGCCGCGGGCGTCGTCGTTGCCGGTGACCAGGTTCTTGATCGCCGCCCACGCCTTCTCCAAGGCGTTCTGGTCGTCGGGGTCCGCCGCTGTCGGCGCCGCAGCATCGGCGTCGAACGTGGAGCCGTCCTCGCCGTCCGGGGTGGACTCGCTGCCCCCCGAAGCTGATGTGGCCGCCGACGTGGAAGCGCTGGTGGGAGCACTTGTGGCGGCGGCTGGTGAGGAGGTTCGGCGAGGGCTGACCTCGGTCCCCGCGTGCGCGGGCAGCGGTGCGAGCAGCACTGCCCCGCTGGCCAGGGCGGTCGCGAGAGCCAAGCTGCGCCGGGTTCGGTGCGCGGGTCGCGGCGACGTGCTCGTGGTGCTGGTCATGACGGTGTCTCCAGTCAGCTGAGGGGGATGCAGCTGCGCGCCCCGGGGGGATGGCGCGGCATGGGGTGCAGGTCAGTCGGCCAGCTCCACGGCGGCCTCGGTCCAGAAGGTCCCGGCGGCCGGGCCGCCGTTGCAGGTGCCATCGGACTCCCCGGCCCGCTTGACCCACAGCCGCGCATCCTGGTGAGAGTCGTCCTCCACCGCGGAGGGGGTCTTGCCGAGGGAACGGCCAGAGGGGTTGCACCACTGCCCGTTACTGCCGGCTCCGTTGCGGGAGGTGTCGATGACGTAGTGCGCGCCGTCCAGCTTCTTGGACAGGGCCTCGGCGTACTGCGCTTCCTGGGCGTCGGTGTTGAAGTTCGACACGTTGGTGGCGAAGCCGCGGGCCTGCTCGACCCCGGCCTGGCGCAGCCGGTCGGCGATGGTGTCGACCTTGTCGCCGGTCCAGCCCGAGTTGCCGGCATCGAGGTAGACCGCAGCGCCGGCGTCGTCCAAGACCTCGACGGCGTCGTGCAGCAGGTCCAGGCGGTCGCCCTGCCACTGGCACTGCCCGGCCTGGGCGATGGCGTCCGGCTCGACGATGACCGCGGCACCGGTGCCGCGCAGCCCGGCCGCGACCTGCCGCACCCACGGCAGGTAGCCGGCGGCGTCCAGGCCGCCGGCGGAGTAGCTGCCGCAGTCCCGGCCCGGGATCGCGTAGGTGACGACGACCGCCGTCTTGCCGGCGGCCTTGGCCACGGTGGCGTAGCCGCGCACCGTGGCGCTCACATCGCCGGTCCAGTCCCCCACCCACAGCGCCCCCCCCACCCTCGGCGATGCGCTGCACTGCCTTCGCAGCATCCGGGTCGCTGTCGCGCAGCTGCTCGGCCTTGCGGGCGATGGGGTCGTTCGGGTCAACGAACGGTGCCGCTTCAGCGAAAGGGTTGCCGTCCGGCTTCTGCTCCTCATCTCGGCTGCTCGTCGCGTCAGACACGCTTGCGGAGGCGTCTTCTTTCTCCTTGGCGGTGGCCGTGGGCTGCGAGGAGGTGCTCGTCGCGGACGGGGCTTTGTCGTCCTCGTCCTCTGAAGGCCTCGCGGATCGGGTCGGGGTCGACGTCGGGGAACTGCTGGAGGTCGGCGAGCTGCTCGCGCTGTCTTTCTCCGCTGCGTCGTCGCTCTCGTCGTCACCGGTGACCCAGCCGACCAGCTTCGACCACCACCCCTCGACTTCGTCCTGGTCATCGGGGTCGGCGGCCGGCGGGGCGTCGGTAGGCAGGAAGACGAGCGTCTGCGCCTTGCCGTTGGCCTCGACCGTCAGGGTCGTCGTGCCCTTGGACCGCTTCGCACCCAAGTCGGAGCCGGCGGCCGGTACCAGGCTCCCGTTCTCGAGCTCGGCGGTCTCGGCGGCGATGGCCTGTCCGTCCACGCTCAGTGTGAGCTTGCGGGGCTCGACCTCCTCGCCCTCACCCTGGGGCTGCTAACGGTAGGTGACCGTGGCGCCTCCTCCGGTCAAATGCTCGGCTTCGACCACGGTGGAGTCATCGCCTCCGCTCCAGGTCACGTCGAACTGGTTGCTCGACGTCGAGGTCTTGGTGTCGCTGTCGGCGCTCGCAGCCGAAGCTGTCACCGGGTGGGCGAAAGAGAGCAGACCGGTCATGGCCGCGGCGGCGGCCAGGGTCGACCTACACCGGCCGGGTGCTCGGGGCGCACCACCGCGAGGGGTGGCTGTGCTGGGAGACGTCACGAGGTCCTCCTGAGCTTGTGGTGAGCAACGCGTCGGTCATGTAGCGGCGGGCGGTGCATCGCAGTGATGTAGATGCCGATCAAGGGCGGATCCGTTCGGGGTCCGGTGACCGACCAGCCGTTACCTTGATGGGGTAGTCGCTCATTACCTGCGCAGGGTAACGGCGCGTCGCGTCGAGCCAACGTGGTGCCCACCCCCTGCGAGGCGACACTCACCGCACATTGTTGACATCTTCTGCAGCGCGGCGTGCGCGCCTCTTGGCCAGTAGTGATGCGGTGAGGGCTACCAGCGCAAGCAGCGCGGCGAGCGCCAGCAGTGTCCGGGTGAGGTCCAGTCCAGCGCCGTGAGCCTTCGGTAGCTCGAAGACGATGCTCGGCCCGCGCGCCAGGAGGAGGTGTTGCTCTAGGGCCCAGGTGGTGAGGCGGTTCCAGACAAGCCCGATTCCGCCGAAGCTGACGAAGGCGACAGCGATGAGCAGTAGCTGGATTCGTTCTTGATCGTTGGCTGCCAGCGTGCCACCGGCGCCTGTCTCGGGACGGTCCATAGGTGCTCCAGGGGGTAGTGGTCTCAGCGGATGAGTCGTAGGTGCTTGCGCGGGTCGGCATCGACTGCTCCGGAGGTGTCGGGTGATGTCGACGTGCGCGCACGGCCACCGGGCGAGACGGCTGCCGTTGGGGGTCTGCGGCTGGCAGTGCGGACTCGCTGGGGGCGAGCTTCGGCGGCCGGGGGTGCGGCAGGTTGGCGTGGTGATGCACGGCGGGCGCCCGTTGGGCGGGGCTCGTTGCGCCGCGTGGGGCTGGAAGCTTCTGCCGGCTCGTCGTCAAGGGGGATGCGGGCGGTGATGAGGGTGCCTGCGTCGACGGTCAGTGAGGCGGAGTCGTCGTCATCGTCTCGCCATTCCAGACGACGCAGGTCGGGGTCGTCGATGTCCTCTTCCGGGGCGTCTTCCAGGGTGGCCCAGTGGTCGGTGTCTTCGTCGACAAGCACGAGGTAGCCGCCGGCGAGCTCGTCCACGTCCAGGTCGACGGGCTCGCCGTAACCGGCGGTGGGGTCGGTCGCTTCTGCGGTGTCGTCGTCTTCGTCGAGGTCGTCGCTTTCGAGCACTTCGTCATCGAGGGCGAGGTGGCGACCGATGGCGGTGCTGTTGCCTCTTGGCGGGGACGGTGCGGTGACGGCGATGTACCTGCCCGCCCGGGGGTCGGCTTCGACGCTGACGGCTTCTCCCCAGTCGCCGTGCGCGGCGGGGTTGCCGTGCGCCGGCGAGGAGGCGAGGTCGTCGGGGAGCCATTCGGCGGCGAGGGCCGGGGACAGCAGCGATCTCGTGGCCAGGTCAGGTCGTAGCTGCAGCGGGATGATGCGGGCGGTGTAGCGCAGATGCTCACTGGATCGAGCGCCGACGCCGGCGGTCATCGAGGGCTGAAAGTAGGGGTTGGCCCACTGGTGGTAGCGGATCTCCTCCTCGTCGTTTCCCTTCTCCTGAGGGGTTGGGGAGATGACGATCAGGCGTTCGTGACGGACGTGGTCAGGGCGTAGTGAGCGCAGGATGTCGAGGTCTTCGAGTTGGTGGGCACGGACCTTGCGGGGGTCGGGCGTCCAGAAGGTCTGGACCTCGACGACGTTGCCGTGGGGGGTGAGGGTGGTGCCCCGGCCGCGGATGCGGGGGATGGCGACGGCGGCGGTCGGGGAGTCCCACATCATCATGGAGGCCTGGGGTGACAGGCGGCCCAGGGCTACGCGAGCGCGGAAGTTGTCGCGCATCTCACCGCTGAGGAACTCGGCGTCGGGTCGCTGCAAACCCATCACCAGGTGTACGCGGGCGGTGCGGCCCTTGCGGGCGATGGACTTGACCTTCTCGAGCACTGGCGGTTTGGCGGGGTCGCCGCCGCGGCCGGTGGTGCGGATGTCGCCATACCAGTTGGTGAGGTTGCCGATGAAGTCCCTGAACTCATCCAGGACCAGAACGACGGGCTCGAAGTCGACCTCCATGGCTTCGCCGGCCACGACCGCGGCGTAGCGGTCTTCCATGATCTGCCATACGGCGTGGATGAGCGCGACCTGCTCGTCGACGAAGGTGGCGACCGTCTGCACGTTGGGCCACTCGCGGAAGCCGAGGAACTCCACGGCCTTGCCATCGACGATGTGCACGGGCCAGCCCCAGGCGGCGAAGCGGGCGACGACGTTGTGCAGCAGGACGGTCTTCCCGGTACCGGTGGGGCCGATGACCATGAGGTGGGGGTCGATGGCGGGCCGCCAGAAGGCGCTGTCGGCGTCTTCGTCGACCGCGAACGGGATCTTGACGTCGTCGTAGTTCTGCAAGGGGTCGGTGTCGAGGACGAGCGGGGGCGGGGAGGGCACGCGCTGCGGCATGGCGGGACGCAGCTCGAAGCGAACGTGATCTTGGTGAAGGTGGAAGCGGGCCCGCCAGCGGCCGGGCATCATCGCGGACATGCTGCGCTCGACACGGGCGCGCTGGGCCGGGGTGGAGATGCGCGTGCCCGCCTGGTGATGGACGTCGAGAGCTACGATCTGGCGGATGAGCGGGTACCCCTCGTCCTCGCCCTCACTCGCGCTGAGGGCGTCGTCGTCGGCTTCGAGGACGGCCTCGAGGTCGTCGAAGTACGGAGTGATGCTCGCTCCGGGCCCGAGCAGGGAGCGCACGAGGCGTTCCGCGCGCAGCACGTCCAGCTCCAGTTCGGGAGCCATGGACTGGTCGCGGTACTTCTTGCGCAGATGCACGACGCCCTTGTGGGCGTCGTGGCGAACGATCGTGTACTCGCAGCCCAGCAGTCGAGCGGTGGTGTCCAGGACGGAGGTCTTCCACCTGGGGTGCTCGGCGTTCACGACGCCTCGGGCGTAGACGAGCTTCACGCGTTGCGGGGAGCCGACCCACCACCCATTCCAGCGGGAGGCGGTGACGCGGCCGCCGTCGGGCGCGCTCGGCAACGTGGCCCCGCCGTGGGCTTCGGCTGGCTTCCACCTGCACGCCATGACGTGGCGGCGGGAGGGCTTGCGCAGGCCGAGCAGTGGAGTGAGCGCTTCGGTGAGGTCGTCAGCGATGCGCGTCCGGCGGGTGTTGCGAGCGCCGCTGACGGCCTGCTGCAGCGAAGTGGCGCCTCCGAGAGCCGCTGCGGCGAGGGACAGGCTGGGGTACCCGGCGTAGGGGGCGGCGGCGTAGCCGACGGCAGCACCGGCCAGGCAGGTCAGCGAGCGCGCCGGCCACATCGTTGGGCGCGGCGTGAGGGCTGCGGTGCGGGTCACCATGGCTGCGCTCGGTTCGGCGGTGAAGCCAGCGGAGGCTGCGGCGTTGCTGGCCCCGAGCAGCGGTGAGCGTTCCTGCACCGCGGTCGCGGCCTGCATCAAGGACGCCATACCTGTCTCCTTACCGAGGTGGTGGGCTCCGGTGGAGCCGCTTCACTCCGGTAGGTACGGCCGGGGCCGGGGCTGTGACAGGTGCTGGCCTGCTGCGTGTGGCGCCTCCCGCGCGTCGCGCTGTGGTGCGTGCGGTTCGGTGCGGTAGCCGCCGGTGGGGGCGGGTCGTGCGGTGAGGGTGAACAGCGCGTCTTCGTCGAGCGGTCTGGGGTGTGCTCAGCGCTTCCCGTCGACGACGTTTGCGCGAAGAGCGTCGATCAGGTGCGGTCGGCGGAAGTCTGGGGGCCTGGGGCCTGGGGCCTGGGGCCTGGGGCCTGGGGCCTGGGGCCTGGGCGAGGTGGAGCTCGAGCAGAAGCGTGAGAGGTCGGCGTGCGTCGTCGCCGGGCTGTCTGACGGTCTGCGCTGCTGCGTCGCGCACGGCGGCGGTGCGGTGGTGGTGGTCCTGGCACGGGACAGCGTGCTAATGCGAGGTGAGCTACGCCGCGCTGGCCGCGAGCGCCGTGGAGTGATGCCGCGGTGTGCGTGGACGCCGCGGGGCCGTTGACTCTCTTGTTGCTGCCTGGCTCCTCCGATCTACGGGTGGGAAGGAGACCCCTCATCCCTTGGTACCAGGCGCTCGACTTCGCGGTCATGCCGATGAGCGAGGTCAAGACGGCACTGGCCACTACCAGAGCGAGTAGCGTCGATTGCGGTCTACCAAGGGGGATGAAGATGGGCTGGACCATCACTGGCGCGGCCGTAGCCCTGCTGTCGGTAGTGGGCGTTGGCTGGAGAGCGCGGCGCCGTCTCGACCGAGCCAGTCACTCTCCGGACTCTGAGAAGGCGCGCATCGCCCAAGAGCTCAATCGGCAGATCGACCGTGGCCGCGGCACTAACGGGTGGCTGTAGCGACGCGCCTCAGCCCTGCCCATCCGGTCATCCCGCGAAGTGCGCACAGTCTGTCGATGACCACGGGTCGGCAAACGGCAGTGGGCGGATAACGAGGTGCTCGTCGCGGTCGGCGTGACCCAAGATGCATCAGTGTGACCAACGATGCCATCACCTTCGTCCGCCCCGCAGCGCTGAGCGAGCAGGTGCCCTACGCCTACGCCGCCGTCACCGATGCCGGCCGGGCCGTCTACACCGCTGGCGCCTGCCCGCTGGACGCCGAAGGGCGCACCGTCGCGGTCGGTGACGTCGTCGGGCAGGCAAAGCAGGTGATGACCAACCTCGTTACCACCTTGGGCGAGGCGGGAGCGGACCTGTCCGACGTCGTCAAGAGCACCGTCTATGTGGCCTCCGACCGCCGCGAGGACCTCAGTGCGGTCTGGGACGTGGTCCGCGCCGCGTTCGGGAACCACGACGCTCCAAGCACGTTGCTGGGCGTCAGCGTGCTGGGCTGGCCGGACCAGCTCGTGGAGGTGGAGGCGATAGCGATGCTCGCACCGTCGAGCTCGACCACCGAGAGCCGGTGACGAGCGGAGCGTTACCCATGGTCGTCCCCGCCGGCCCCGGTGACGCGGCCGCGGTCACGAACCTCTTCCTCGCCGCCCGGGCAGCCTCGATGTCCTACCTGCCGCGCCTGCACACCAATGCCGAGACCCGGTGGTGGATCGCGCACGTCGTCCTGCCTGAGCACGACGTGCACCTGCTGCGCGCCGGCCTGGGTGGGGAGCTGCTGGGCTTCGCCGCTGTCGAAGGAGCCTGGTTGGAGCACTTGTACGTCGCGCCCACCGAGCAGGGCAGAGGTCACGGCAGCCAGCTGATCGAGCACGTCATCGCCCAGCACGACGGCGAGCTGTTGCTGCACGTCTTCCAGCGCAACGACCGGGCACGTCGCCTGTACGAGAGGTACGGTTTCGAGCTCGTGGACGTCGACGACGGCAGCCGCAACGAGGAGGGCGAGCCCGACGCGACCTACCGCCGGACGTCGATGACGTCCTGACCCACGGCCCCGCCGTGATCCGGTCCTGCGCGCTTCCGCTCGCTCATGCCGCTCCGCCTGACGCCCGCACCGACGGCGGCACGCCACGCTCCAAGCCCAGCCCGACCGCGACCTCCCGCAGCAGCTGCTCTCGCGTCCACGAGGTGTCCACCTCCACCGCGTGCAGCCGCTCTGCCCGCACCCGCTCGCGCAACTCATCGGTGAACAACCCGTCCCGCTCCAGCAGGTTGCTCAACGCCCGCTGCGGGTCGCTGGTGCGCCCGGCGATCTGCCATGACCCGCCGCGGCTCTCGAAGGCAGCCCGCCGGAACTCCGGCGTCGGCAGCAGCCACACCGCACGGCTCGGATCAGCCAACAGCGGCCGGACCAGGCCCGGCAAGAGCCGGAACCCCTCCACGAGCACACCCGGCCTCGCCGGACCCCCGCCCGCCTCCACCACGGCCATCAGGTCCTCGAGGATCAGGTGGAAGCCTTCTCCCCGGTACCAGTGGAAGGTCTCCAGCATCACCTGCGGTGACCGGTGCAGCCATCGCTCGTCCATGCCCATCGCCGCGAACGCGTGCAGCTGGGGACACTGCGCCTCGGGGCAGCGACGGGCGTGGTCGGCCATGACGTCGTCGGTGGCGTACAACTGCAACCCGTACCGCTCGGCCAGCGCAGCCGCAGTCGTCGACTTGCCGGCGCCACTGCTGCCACCGAGCCAGAACACGTCGCGCAGCCGGTCCCGCAACGCCATGAGTTCCACGCCCACCTCCATACCCGCCTGTACAGCCTGCCCCTGTCGACCAGCCCTACCACTGGAGAAGTCGGCGTGCCTGGTTCTCGGCCGCCGCGGATCATCTGGCGACCGCGCGGTCATCCCGCCGATCGCGCGGTGAGATGCGCTGTCCCGGCTGAGGCACAGTGGACCAAGTGACCGTGTCCCTGTGCCGCGACGTCTCCCCGGCCGCGTGGATCGACAGCACTGACCTGTCCTGGGGCAGGCTGGTCTGCCTGGGACCCGACGGCTTCGAGCGCTACGCCCGGCTGCGCTTCATCCCCGACCCCGAACGCCCCGGACAGCGCGAGGGCGATGTCCCCACCGACGTCGAGCGCGGCATGGAGATCGAGCAGCTGCGCGCCGCCGCAACCGTCCTCAGCGCCCACACCACCACTCCCAACGCCTGCTTTTTCGCCCTCTGAGACGGCTGGGGACTCACCCCCGCCAACGGACCGGCCCGCCCGGCCTGGCAGCTACCCGACCGTGACTTCTTCCTCTTCGAAGGTCCCCTGGCCGCCCTCGGCGACGAGGACCGGTGGCGCAAGGTGCTGTGGGCTCCGGACCGGCTGTGGTTGCTGCCGCTCCCGGCGTTCGTGTGGCCGGCGGACCGGGCCTGGTGCCTCACCCGGGACGTCGACCCCCACTACGCGGGCATCGCCGCCTCCGCCGCCGCGATCGAGGAGCTGCTGGCCCAGCCGCAGCTGGACGTCGTCCTCGCTGACCCGGCAGAGGTACCACCGCACTACTCGTGACAGGCCGATCTCCCAGGTCTTCGAGGTGTGATGACCACTCGCTCATCCCGCGGCGCGGGTGCCCTAGGCGGAGCGGGCGCCGTGGGCGGATGCTCGTCCATGAGCCTCACACCCGACCGCCTGCCCATCGCCCTCGGTGACGGCACCTGGCGCACCGACCCCCTACGCCTTGCCGTAGCCGCCTACCTCGCCCGCTACCGCGGGGAGACCCGCCGCCACGCCGAGTCCGACCTGCGCGCCTACCTCACCTGGTGCCAGC
>Ga0160428_1000251_pt1 | contig 65408 bp, 81 predicted proteins | sample SolpanmetagenomM_FD_108198 | JGI IMG/M metagenome (GOLD analysis project Ga0160428, IMG submission 108198) | Solar panel surface microbial communities from Lawrence Berkeley National Laboratory, California, USA - M | ecosystem: Engineered > Built environment > Solar panel > Unclassified ... | reverse complement strand
TTCCCAGAACGCCCACTGCAAGTCGGTGTCGATGTTCATCTTGATGGCGCCGTAGCTGATGGCCTCGCGGATTTCCTCCTGGCTCGAGCCCGAGCCGCCGTGAAACACGAAGTCAATCGGCAGCGCCTCCTCGATGTTGTGCTTCTGGCGCAGGTGCTCCTGCGAGTTGTGTAAAATCTTGGGTTGCAGCTTCACGTTGCCGGGCTTGTACACGCCGTGCACGTTGCCGAAGGCCGCCGCGATGGTAAAGCGCGGGCTGATTTCGCGGAGGTGCTCGTAGGCGTAGGCCACTTCCTCGGGCTGGGTGTAGAGCTTCGAGCTGTCCACGTCCGAGTTGTCTACGCCGTCTTCCTCGCCGCCGGTCACGCCCAGCTCGATTTCGAGCGTCATGCCGATTTTGGCCATGCGCTTCAGGTATTCGGTGCAGATTTCGATGTTCTCCTCAATCGGCTCCTCCGACAAGTCGAGCATGTGCGAGCTGAACAGCGGCTGGCCGTGCTCGGCAAAGAACTTCTCGCCCGCGTCGAGCAGGCCGTCAATCCAGGGCAGCAGCTTTTTGGCGGCGTGGTCGGTGTGCAAAATCACGGGCACGCCGTAGGCTTCGGCCATCAGGTGCACGTGGTGCGCGCCCGAGATGCCGCCCGCAATGCTGGCCTGCTGCTTGTCGTTGGGCAGGCCCTTCCCGGCAAAAAACTGGGCACCCCCATTCGAAAACTGAATGATAACCGGCGAGTTGAGGTCGCGGGCGGCTTCGAGCACGGCGTTCACGGTGTCGGTGCCGGTCACGTTCACGGCGGGCAGCGCGTAGCCGTGGGTCTTGGCGTGCTGGAAAAGGGCCTGCACTTCGTCGCCGTGCAGTACGCCGGCGCGCAGGCCGGTCAGGGTGGATGTTGCCATGTAAATAAGGGCGGGGCAAAAAGGCTCCGCGCCCGCAAAGAAAACAGCTACGCCGCTGTTTTGGCCGCCCCCACCCGAAAGCCTGGCTGCTGGCTAGTCAAGAACCGTATTATTTGCCAGGCAGTGAGTATCTTATGCGGGCGTCAGGAGTTTGGGGCGGTAAGGGCTCCCCACTTTTCGGCTGTTCTATCCGGCCGGTTCGCCAGTGGTTTTAACGCTTCGGCAAGTGTAGGCAGACGCGCCGCGCCGCATTTGGGTAGTGGGCGGGCGTAAAATATTGGCAGTCTAGGGGGACATTTACGGGAAGTAAAGGCCGCCCTGGCCAAGCGCGCCCAGCTTTCCTGGGCATTGTGGAGGCGCGTGGGCGTCGCTACCCTGGGCGGGGACGTATTTTAGGTAATTGCGCAGCAGCGCGCCAACCAGTAGAAAAATACGAGTTATGAGCGTAGCAAACGCGGATTTTTAGCCCGGTAATTGTTTCAGAACAAATGACAAGTTTTCATGAAAACGACTAAAGCCGGCCGGCAACTGCTCTGTGAGCTGAAGCCGGGGCAGCACCTCGTGCTCCGTGACCCCAACGAGCCGGGGCAGGTAATTACCCAGCTCACCCGCCTCGGGGAGGTGTACTATATCCTCGGTCCGGGTTTCACCCGGGCGTTCGGCAACGAGTTCGACCTGCACGATTACTTTGAAGTAGCCCTGCACAACGGGGACACGGCGGAAAGCGCCATTGCCATGCTCAACGATTTTATCAATGCCCACCGGCTGCCTGCCGAGGCCAGGGTGCACACCTGCCACGGGCTACCCGCCGCACTGGCCACGGTGTCCCAGCTATTTGGTTGGGAATGAAAATGTTCTGTTGGCTAGCCAGGTGGTTTTTGAGCGCTGGGGCTTGCCTTCAGCAGCCGGCCTAAGGCGGCCTGGCTAAGCCGGGTACAAATGGGACAGGGTTTGAAAGTGAGCTTCGAAGGGAATTAGCGAGTAGTAATTGAGTGAGGAAAGCGGCGGGCCGACGGGCTCGACCGGGGCTTGCGCGGTGGCCAGGGCCACGTGGTGGCGGGTGTCGCGCACTAGCAGCGAGCCCAGCAGGCCCGCCACCGCCAGGCCGATGCCGAGGTAAAACGGGTAGGGCCGCAGGCCGTATTCGGTGGCCAGCCAGCCCGAGGCGAACGCCGTGGCGGCTACGGCCAGGTAGCCGGCCGACTCATTGAGGCCCATCGCCAGCCCGCACTGCTTCGGGCCCACGAGGTCGATTTTCATCACCACCGTGCTCGACCAGGCCAGCCCTTGGTTAAGGCCCAGCAGTACGTTGGCCGCAATGACCCAGCCCCAGCCAGGCGCCCAAAGCAATAGTAGCGGTACCGGCAGGCCCAGCAGCCAGCCGCTGACCAGTAGGTTTTTGCGGCCAATCCAGTTGGCCCCGGCGTAGTAATTAGCTACGGCCTTAGGGAGGCCGAAAACGACGATGAAGGAGAGGATGGCCGAGCGGGCCACCAGGTAAAACTCCTGCTCGGCCAGCCGGGGCAGGATGCAGCGCTCCAGCCCCACCATGCCGCCCACAAAGGCGTTGACGAGCACCAGCAGGCTGAACTGCCGCCAATTTTCGCGCAACCCGAGTTGAGGCATCAGAAGAAGGGAGAAGCAAAAAAGAACGGCGAGCGGCTCCTGGGGCTAGGGGTGCACCAGCACCCAGCCCTCGGCTTGGCGGATAATCAATTCGCCGTTGCCGGTGGGCACGACGGAGATGTAGGGCAGCATATCATCCTTGGTCAGCTTGTAGGCTTTCAGCGAGTTGGCGCACTGGGCCAGGATGACGCCCGCCTGCTGCAAGGCCAGCACATCGGCCTCGTAGGGCTGGTCTTTCTTGAACACCACCGTGCCGCCGCTGAATACCACCAGCTCCAGTTCCAGCTTGCCCTTGAGGCGCGGGTCTTCGAGGGCGTTTTTCATGTTGTGCAGCGTTTGGTTGATGAGCTTGGGCTCGCTGCTATCGAGCTGATACACGGCGCGGTAGTGCTTCTGGGTGGCCGGCGCCCCCGCAAAGCTGGCGGCCCTAGCGGCAAAGGCGGCGTTGGGGGGCGTGAGGGCAGGCGCGGGGGTGGCGGGCGGGTTCGGCACGGCGGGGGAGGTTTGGGCGGTGGCGGAAAGGGCCGCGCCGGCGAGCAGCAGTGCGGTGAGCAGGGGGCGAAAAGTCAGCATAGGAGCAAGAAGTTGAAAGATAAGAGATTACTGGCCCTTGGCGGGCTGCGGGTGAGCGGCCTCGATGGGCTGGAAGGGGCCGTATTTGTGCTGCTTCTCGGAGAAATTATCCGCGTAGGGGCCAAAGGGATGGTCCACCGGCTTTTTGCCAGGGTCGGGCCAGTCGCGGGGCGTGGCCAGGTGCGGGCGCGGCTGCGAGTTGACGAACGCGGCCACGTCCCAGGCCTGCTTGTTGGTGAGCTGCGGGTGGTCGAAGGTGGCGCCGTAGGGCATGGCGGCCTTCACATACTTAGCAAAATTGGAGACCCGGAACAGGCCCGCGCCGTCGTTGTAGCTGTGCGGCCCCCACAGTGGCGGGTACTGGTAGCCGCGCCCGTCGGCCAGCGGCTGGCCCTGGCCGGTGGGGCCGTGGCAACGCTGGCACTTGGCCACAAACACGGCCTTGCCAATCACCGGGTCGGCGGCCCGGTCGAGGTAGGGGAGTTGCATAAAGCCCGTGCCATAAATCTTTTTACCCTTGGGAATATCCTGGCCCAGCCACTTGATGTAGGCCACGATGGCGCGCAGCTCGCGGCTGCTGTCGGTCAGGGCCTGCCCATTGAGGCTGCGCTCCAGGCAGTCGTTCACGCGCTTTTCAATGCCTTCCACCGTGCCCGAGCGGGCCCGCATTTTGGGATACGTGGCGGCCACGGCCAGGTAGTTGTTGGCAAAGCCCTGGGTGCCGGCTTGCAGGTGGCAGTTCTGGCAGTTCATGCCGTTGGTGAGGTGGGCCACCGAGCCTAGTGGCCCCAGGTACTGCGCCGTGTGCGCAATCAACTCCCGGCCGTAGCGAATTTGGCGCCCCAGCGCCGTGCGCGGCAGGCTGGCCGTGTCCGGGGCCGCTGCGGCCGGGCGGTGGTAGCTGCCGGCCGGGGGCGGGCCCTGGGTAGCTTCGTCTTCCAAGCCTGCCACGGGCGCGGGCGGGCTCGGGGGGCCGTAGCGCTGCGTCAGCACCACCACGAGCACCAGCCCCACGGCCGCCGTCAGCAGCATCAGCAGGCGCGCCAGGTGGGGCAACTGCTGCACCCGTTCGTCGGTGGATTTCATGGGGGAAGGCAGTAAAAGGCGCGGAAGTTAGTAAGGCAGCTTTTCGCGCAGGGCGCTGTAGGTCCAAGTGCCGGTCAGGGCGGCCAGAATGAGCACGGCGGCCGAGCCGATGCCGCTGCCCAGCTGCGCGAACATCGGGCCGGGGCAAGCCCCGGTCAGCGCCCAACCAAAGCCGAAGAGGAGGCCGCCAATCCAGATGCCGTGGTTGAATTTCTTATCAGCCAGCTTGATTTCCTGCCCATCCAGCGACGTGAGGTGGTTGCGCTTGATAAGCTGGATGGACACCATGCCCACCACGATGGCCGAGCCGATGACGCCGTACATGTGGAAGCTCTGAAAGCGGAACATTTCCTGAATCCGAAACCAGCTGATGACTTCGCTTTTGGTAAGAATGATGCCGAACAGCGTGCCCAGCACCAGGTATTTAACGTATTTCATAGTAAGTACTTAAAATAGCAGCGGGTAAATCACCCAGGTCATGAGCAAGCCGCCGGCGAAGAAGCCGATGACGGCCACCAGCGACACCCATTGCAAATTGGAAAGCCCCGAAATGGCGTGGCCCGAGGTGCAGCCGCCCGCGTAGCGCGTGCCGAAGCCTACCAGGAAGCCACCCAGCACCAGGAATACCCAGCCTTTCCAGTTGGCCAAATTGTCGAGGGCAAACAGCTCCTTCGGCAGCAGGCCCGAGAAGTCGGTGAGGTGCAGCTGCGTTTTAAGGTCGTGGACCGTGGCGGCCGAGATATTCACTACGTCGGGGTGGCCCAGGAGCCGGTAGCCGATGAAGCCGCCCAGCACGATGCCGAGCACGAACACCAGGTTCCAGATTTCGGCCCGCCAGTTGTAAGTCAGGAACGGGATGCCGGCCGGCACGCAGGCTGCGCACACGTGGCGCAGCGAGGAGCTGATGCCCAGCGCCTTGTTGCCCACGAGCAGCAGCGCGGGCACCGTGAGGCCGATAAGGGGCCCGGCCACGTACCAGGGCCAGGGTTGTTGCAGGAGGTCAAGCATGAAAACAGCAGTCGAAGGAAGTAAGCGTACTTATTTAGTAGTCAGCTGCCCCGGCCAGTCGAGCACGCCGCCGAGCAGGTTGCTGACCTGCGCGAAGCCAGCGGCCGTGAGTTGGCCGGCCGCGCCGGCCGAGCGGGCCCCACTGCGGCAGTAGACGTGGGTAGGCTTGGTTTTAGCGAGCTTCGCGGCGCACGGGCCGAAGTCGGGCGCCGTAACGTCGAGGTTGACCGCGCCAGGCAGGTGGCCCTGCGCGAATTCGTCGGGCCGGCGCACGTCCACGAGCACCGCGCCGGGCTGGCGCAGGCCCTCGGCAAACTGCGCGGGCGGCAGGTTGTGGTAAGCCGGCGCGGCGGATTTTAGGAAATCAAACATGGCAAAAGAAGTTGAGGGAAGGAAAATGGGCGAGGAAAAACACCCGTCATGCGTTGCCAGCCGGACGCCGCAGAGGCTGGCCGGGCAGCGGGCCTAGTGCGCCGCCGTAGCCAGCTGGAAGGACTTCACGGCCTCGCTCAGGTCGAGCACTTTCGTGCCGGGCAGGGCGGCGGCCACGAGGCTGCTGCCGGCCGCCGAGCGGTAGCCGCCGGCGCAGTGCACCACCACCGGCTTATCAGCCGGAATTTCGCTGGCCCGCTCGCGCAGCTCGGGCAGCGGAATATTGAGCGAGCCGTCGAAAATGGGCTCGTCGCGGTGCTCGGTGGCGTTGCGGATATCCACGATGGTGTAGTGCTCGGGGTGGGCCCGGAAGGCCGCTACGTCGAGTACCGGCAGGGTGGCCCCGGTGGCGGGCGTGCCCACCAGCGCGCCCTTGAGCAGCGGCTCGTAGCCGATTTTAGCGGCCTTCTGAATAAGGTCTTCCCGCGTGGCCTCGTCGGCGGCAATCAGGTAGAACGATTCCTCCGGCCCCACAATAGACCCCAGCCAGGTTTCGAACTTGCCGCCCTGCTGGATGTTGATGGCCCCTTCAACGTGGCCTTTTTTGAATTCGGCTTCGGGCCGGGTGTCCACCACCACGGCGCCGGCCTCAAGCGCCGCGCCGGAAGCCAGGCGCGGCACCTGCTGCACGCTCGGCGCGTAGGCGGGCGCGCCGGCCTTGTTCAGGGCCACGTCGTAGCCGAAGTACTTGGGAATGAAGGGCTGGTCGGCCAGCAGCTCTTGTACGAAATCGGCCTCGCTCAGGGGGCGCAGCATGGGGTTGCCGGCTTTCTCGGCGCCGATGCTGCTGCTGTTGGCCCCGCTCAGGGCCTTGCCGCAGAGGCTGCCTGCGCCGTGCGCCGGGTACACCAGCACGTCGGCGGCCAGCGGCAGCAGCTTCTCGCGGAGGCTGTGGTACAGCTGGCGGGCCAGCTCTTCGCGCTTGGCGGTCAGGTTGCCGGCGCTTTCGCGCAGGTCGGGCCGGCCCACGTCGCCGATGAAGAGCGTGTCGCCGGTGAAGACGGCCACGTCTTTCCCCTCCCGGTTGAGCACGATGCTGAGCGAATCGGGCGAGTGGCCGGGCGTGTTCAGGGCCCGGAAGGTGAGCTTACCCGTGGTGAACGTCTGACCTTCGTCAAACGCCTCGTGGGCGTAATCCGCCCCGAGAAGCTGGCTCACGCGGATGACGGCCCCGGTGGCCTGCGCGATTTCCAGGTGCGACGACACAAAGTCAGCGTGTGGATGCGTCTCCACCACGGCCACGATTTTCGCGCCGTGGGCTTGGGCGTAGTCGTAGTAGGGCTGCGGGTTGCGGGCCGGGTCGATGAGCACGATTTCGCTGGCGCACTCGCTGAGGATGGCGTAGGAAAAGTGGGCCAGGCCTTTGTCTTCAAACTGTTCGATTTTCATAAGAAGCAACGGAAAAACGGGGGAGAGAAAACGAAACGGATTGTTAGGAATGATGAAATAGCAGCTCTTTGGTCAGAATGAACGTGCCCATAGCCAGCGTAAACCAGCCAAACGCCGGCTTGAGCTTAGCCCCCGGAATAAAGCGGGCCAGGTAGGTGCCCAGCACGATACCTGCGAGGGCAAAGGCCAGGAAGCCCAGCAGAAACGACCAGGCGATGGGCGTGCCCGCGCTCAGGTCACCAGTGAAGCCGATGAGCGAATTCAGGGCGATGATGGCCAGCGAGGTACCCACGGCCAGCTTCATGGGCAGGCGCGCCCCCAGCACCAGGGCCGGGATGATGAGGAAGCCCCCGCCCGCGCCCACGAAGCCCGTGAGCGTGCCTACCACCAGCCCGATACCCAGAATGAGCGGGTAGTTGAAGGCGTGGAAGGCGGGTAACTCATCGGGGCTCGGCTCGCCGCCCGGCCGGCTGCGAATCATGGAAGCGGCGGCCACCACCATTAGCCCCGCGAAGGCCACCAGCACCAGCAAGTCTTTGGTAAACACGAGGCCACCTACCGTGAACAGCTCGTGCGGCACGGCCGGCAGCAGCACCTTGCGCACCGCAAACACGGCCAGCAGCGAAGGAATCAGAAAGACGATGGCCGTTTTCAGCGACACTAGCCCCTTGCGGAAGTAGCCCGAGGCGCCCACCACCGAGGTACTGCCTACCACAAACAGCGAGTAGGCCGTGCTCACTACCGGGCTCACGCCCATCAAGTACACCAGCACCGGCACGGTGAGGATGGAGCCACCCCCACCCATGATACCCAGCGAAAGGCCAATGAAGATGGCGGCGAAATAACCGAGATAGTGAAGCATGGTGGGCGGGGAAGGACTTATGAAATTATGATAGGTTGTTCATGTATTGGGGTAAAAAAAAGCCGCGTACTATTATAGAAAAGTGCACGCGGCCAGGCACTGAATCACGTCAATGACTTCGCGCATTTTCAGCGCGTAGTAGATGTTTTTGCCCTCGCGGGTGCTGCTGAGAATGCCCTTGAGCTTCATGCCCGAGAGGTGGTGCGAAAGCAGGCTCTGCTCGACGTTGAGCTTCTCACTGATGTCGGTTACCGACAGGCTTTCCTGGGCGGCCAGCAGCTGCACGATGGCGATGCGCGTGGGGTGCGCAGTGGTCTTCAGGATGAAGGCCACCTTCTCCATCTTCTCGACGGAGAGGCCCATGTCAACGGCAACGGGGGAGGCGGGAAGTGTCATAACGAGTACAAACTTATGAACAGTTGTTCATTTTTACAAGTGTTGTCCCTGATAAGTTCACAGCGGGTAATTATTTTGTGACTGGCGGGACAAGCCCCGCCGGCCGGTGGGCCGTATTACGGACGTTGTTCGAGGCGCTTAATCATGGCCTTCATTTCGGTAATCTCCCGCTTCTGGGCAGTGATAATGCCATCAGCCAGCTTGCGCACCTCGGGGTCTTTGATGGTAGCTCGCTCGCTGGTGAGAATGGCGATGGAGTGGTGCGGAATCATGGCCTTCATCCAGCGGGTGTCGTCCACGAAGGTCTGGCTGCGCACCAGCACCAGAGCTTCCACAAACAGCGTGAGACTGGCTCCCATGATAAGACCGTTGGTGGTTTTGTTAGGGTACATCATGGGCATCAGCAGCATGACTACCGCCATAGCGGTTACCATAAGCACCGTCATGTAGAAGCGGGTGAGGCTGAAATAGACGTGGTCGAGCTCGTAGGTATTGAGGTACATCACCACGTACATCACGACGAAGGAAACGACCAGTGTGAGCAGAAACTTATGGTAGTGACCTTGTGGGGCAGGGGCGGCAGGCGTAGTGGGATGCAGCATAACAAGCTGGGATGAATAATTGATGGATGGACTCCTGCCGTTGGAACAACGGCTATGTCTTTGCAAACGGGCAACGGAAGCCGGGCTTTGCCCCCAGATGGCGGCGCCGAGAAGCTAGAACGGCAATCAGACACTCCGCGCGACCCGGCCGGCGGAGAGAAGGTAAACGAACCCGCCCGTTCATTTGCCGTTCAGAATGCCCATGAGCTTATTTACTTTTTCGGCCGCGCTGCTCACGCTCGCGGCCCTGTTTTCGTACCTGAATGCCCGGTTTTTGCGTCAGCCGGCGGGCATCATGTTTTTGCTGCTGGGCGTGGGGGCGGCAGTAGCGGTGCTAGCGGGCGGGCGCGTTGTGCCGGGCTTTACCTACACCGTGCGGGCCGCGCTGGTGCAGTTCGACTTTATCGAGTTTCTGATGGGCTCGGTGCTGAGCTTTCTGCTGTTTGCCGGCTCGCTACACGTGCGGGTCGAGGCCCTGAAAGCCGTGTGGCGCAGCATTGCGGCCTATTCCACGCTGGGGGTGCTGCTGGCCACGGCACTGGTGGGCCTGGGCACCTACGGGCTGCTGCACCTGGCGGGGGCGGGGCTGCCGCTGCTACCCTGCCTGCTGTTCGGGGCCCTCATTGCCCCCACCGACCCCATTGCGGTGCTGGGCATCCTCAAAACCACCGACCTCGACAAAAACATCGAAACCAACCTGGCCGGCGAGTCCCTCTTCAACGACGGCTTCGGGGTGGTGGTGTTCGTGACCTTGCTGGAACTAGCCACACCCGGCGAAACCCCTAGCGCGGGCTCGGCCGCGCTGCTGCTGCTGCGCGAGGCGGGCGGCGGGCTGCTGGCCGGGGCCGCGCTGGGCTACGTTGGCTACCGCCTCATCCGCACCGTCGACCACTTCCAGACCGAAGTCATTCTGACGCTGGCCCTCGTGATGGGGGGCTACGCGCTGTGCCACGCGCTGGGCGTGTCGGGGCCGCTGGCCATGGTGGTGGCGGGCCTGGCCATCGGCAACGTGAGCCGCAGCGCGGCCGTGTCGGACGTGACCCGCGACTACCTGGAGAAGTTCTGGGAGGCGCTCGACGAGGTGCTCAACGCCGTGCTGTTCGTGCTCATGGGCCTGGAGTTGGTGGTGATTGGCGTTAGTCCCTTTTACCTGGGGCTGGGCGCAGTGGCGGCCGTGCTGGCGCTGGGGGTGCGCTACGTGGCCCTGGCCCTGCCCACCCGGCTGCTGGGCCTCTCGCGGCAGCTGCCGCCGCGCACGCTGCTCATCCTGAGCTGGGGCGGGCTGCGCGGCGGCATTTCGCTGGCCCTGGCCCTGGGCCTGCCCGACGCGCTGCACCCCGACGTGTTTGTGCCGATGACGTTTGCCGTGGTGCTGTTTTCGGCCGTGGTGCAGGGCCTCACGTTAAAGCGCCTGCTAGGCTGGCTCGCCGGCGGCCCGGCGCCCGCGGCCTCCTAGCCCCATTCCTGAGCTTTTGCTGCCCTTCTTTATGCTGCCCACCCACCATTATTTCTCCAACGCCGTCGGCTCGGTCGAGTACGTGCCCGCCGATGGCTACCTGTACCTGCACTGGTCGGGCGCACCCCTGAGCGGTCCGGAGTTTCGCGCCCTCTACGTGCACGCCCACAACCTGCTGCGGCGCTACCCGCTGGCGGGCATCCTGGCCGACCACCGCGCCATGCCGGCTGCCCCAGCGGCAGCCGACCGCGAGTGGCTGCTGGCCACCTGGCTGCCGGCCGTGGCGGCGGACACCCACCTCGCCCGCTACGCCGTGGTGCCGGCCCTGGCCCCCGAGCACCGGCTGCACACGCCGGCCGTGGCCGAGCAGCTGCGCCGGGTACTGACGACAGCCTTTTTCGAGGAGATTCCGCCCGCAACTGCCTGGCTGCGAGAAATTCCGCCGGCTCCGGCCGTTTCCTAATCGCTTACCGACTACTCATGCTGGCTACTTTCTGGCGCTTCCTGCGCACCCGCTTTCTGCTCACCGAAGACATGGCCGAGCCCGCCGAGATTCAGGCGGCGGTGGAGGCCGGCATTCCGTTTCAGGGCACCAACTTGTGGGTGCTGATTTTCGCCATTCTGGTGGCCTCGGTCGGGCTGAATGTGAATTCGACGGCCGTCATCATCGGGGCCATGCTGATTTCGCCGCTCATGGGGCCGATTGTGGGTATCGGTTTTGGGGCGGCCACGCTGGAGCTGGGGCTTATTCGCCGCGGGTTTCGCAGCCTGCTCACGGCCACGGCGATGAGCCTGGTCGTGTCGGCTATCTACTTCAAGCTCACGCCCCTCACCGATGCAGGCTCCGAGCTGCTGGGCCGCACCCAGCCCACTACCTGGGACGTGCTCATTGCCTTGTTTGGCGGGGCCGCCGGGGCGGTGGGCCTCACGCGGCGGGCGCGGAGCAACGTGATTCCGGGCGTAGCCATTGCCACAGCTCTCATGCCGCCCCTGTGCACGGCTGGCTACGGGCTAGCCACCGCGCACTGGGCCTACATGGGCGGGGCCTTTTATCTGTTCGCCATCAACTGCGTGTTTATCAGCCTGTCCACCTTTCTGGTGGTAAAAATTCTGCCCCTGCCCAACCACGCCTTTGCCGACGACCAGAAGGCGCGGCAGGTGCAAACCATCATTCTGGGGCTGGCCTTGCTCACGGCCGCGCCCAGCGTGTACTTGGCCGTGGGTATTGTGCGCGAAGGTACTTTTACCCACAATGCCCAGCAGTTTATAGAGGAGCAGTTTAATGCCCTACCCGGCACCTACGTGGTGACGAGCCGCCTAGCGGCCAGTGGCCAAACTATCAACGTGCTGCTGGCTGGGCAGCGCCTCACCGCGGCCCAACTGCGAGCTGCCCAGGCCAAGCTACCTGCCTACCGCCTAGCCGAGGCCCGGCTTACCGTGCGCCAAGGCCTGGCCCGCGTCGACTCGGCTGATGCGCGTGCCCTGCGCACCAGCGTGCTGGCCGATGTGCGCAGCCGCAGCGAGCAAACGCTGGTGAGCTACGAGGCCCGCCTGGCCCAGATACAGCAACTCCTACGGCAGCCCGACAGCACCACCATGCGCCTGCCGGCGGCCGCCACGCTGCTGCGCGAGGTGCAGGCTGAGCACCCCACCGTGCGCCAGCTCGGCCTGAGCCGGTTGGTGCAGCCCGCCGCCGACTCGCTACGCGCCGACACGGCCATCGTGGTGGCCCTACGCACCAGCGGCCCGCTACCTACCGCCGAGCAGCAACGCCTGACGGCTTGGCTACGCGTGCGCGCCGGCGGCCGCCAGCCGGTACAGCTACTCCTGACGCTGGCCGCACCCGCCCGGCGCTAGCTCGCCTCGCTGCTTTCGACGGGCGCAAGGGGCAGAGCTACCCGCTAGCCCACTACTGGCCCCGCTGCGCAACGACCAGCCCTACTACCCCGTTTAGCTCGACCATGAAGCATGTGGTAACTGGCTTGCGCTACGTGCTGGCCTTGGTGAGCGGCCTGGCCCTGCTGCTCACGCTGGTCTCGGTGGTGCCCTCCAACGAGTGGTGGGTGCAGGCCACGGGCTTTCCGCGCCTCCAGACGCTGGTGGTGCTGGCGGGCTGCCTGGTGGCGTGGGGGCTGCTAGGCTGGCCGGCGCACCGGCGCGTGCGCCGGGGATTGCTGCTGGCGTGCGGCCTGGGGCTGGTGGTGCAAGCGTGGTTTTTGTGGCCCTACCTACCGTTTGCGCCCCAGGCAGTACCTACTGCAACGGCCGCTGCCCGGCCGGCCGACCGCTTGCGCATCTTGGTTATCAACGTGCTGATGACCAACCGGCAGGATGCGCGCCTGCGCCAGCTGGTAACCGAAACCCAGCCCGACGTGCTGTTGGCCCTGGAGCCCGATGCCTGGTGGGCGCGGGCGCTGCGGCCGTTGCAGCCCGCCTACCCGCACCGCGTCGAACTGCCGCGCTCCGATGCCTACGGCATGCTACTCTACTCGCGCCTGCCACTGGTGGGCACGCGGGTGCAGAACCTGCTGCAACGGGGCGTGCCTTCCATCCGCACGCACCTGCGGCTGCCCGATGGCCGGCAGGTCACGTTTTTTGGTATTCACCCCACGCCGCCCATCCCCGATACCTACCCCGATGGGGTCGGGCTGCGCGGCGAAGCGCTGCAAAAAGTAATGACGCTGGTGCGCCAGGATGCGCGCCCCGTCATCGTGGCCGGCGACTTCAACGACGTGAGCTGGTCGAGCACTATTCACCAGCTCACGCGGGATGGGGAGCTGCACGACGTGAGCGAAGGGCGTGGCCTCTACAACACGTTTGACGCCCGCTCGGCATTGGCGCGCTGGCCGCTCGACCACTTTTTTGTCAGCGAGCCGTTCCAGGTAGTGACCCTTAAGCGCCTGCCCAACGTGGGCTCCGACCATTTTCCGCTCTATATCGAGCTGGCGCTGCCCCACGAGTAGCGCAGCCAGCCAGTGGCTAGGGTACTGCGTTTTGCCGTAACAGCACCGTCATTTCTTCTTTAGTACCACATGGATTTCTCAATCGCCTGGCAGAAAATCAACCAGATGGGCCGCGACTTCATGGCCCTGCTGCCCAACCTGCTCTTCGGGCTGGTGGTGTTTGTCATCTTCATTTTTATCGCCCGCGCGGTGCAATCCGTAGTGGAGCGCGTGGTGCAGAACCGGCACCAGAGCCAGAGCCTGAAGCTGCTGCTGAGCCGCTTATCCTACGTGGCCGCACTCATTCTGGGCATCTTGGTCACGGTTACCATCATGGTGCCCAGCTTCACGCCCGCTAGCCTCCTTAGCGCGCTGGGCGTGGGCGGGGTGGCCATCGGCTTTGCCTTCAAGGACATTTTTCAGAACTTTCTGGCCGGCATTCTCCTGTTGGTAACCGAGCCGTTTAAAATTAACGACCAGATAACCTACAAGGACTTTGAAGGCACCGTCGAAACCATCCAGACGCGGGCCACCACCATCAAGACCTACGACGGCCGCCGGGTGGTTATTCCCAACGCTGAGCTGTTTATCAACTCTGTCACCGTGAACACGGCCTACGAGCAGCGCCGGCTGCAATATGACATCGGCATTGGCTACGGCGACGACATCGGCCGGGCCCGGCAACTCATCGTGGAGGCCATGCGCGGGGTGGATGGGGTGCTGGCCGACCCCGCCCCCGAGGCGCTGGTGGTGGACCTGGCCGGCAGCAGCGTCAACATCCGCGCCCGCTGGTGGATAAACCCGCCGCGCCGCGCCGACATCATGGGCGCGCAGGACCGCGTGCTCGAAGCCATCAAGAACACGCTCACCGCCCACGGCATCGACCTGCCCTTCCCAACCCAGCAAATCCTGCTGCACGACCAGACCGAAGCCACCGACGGCAACCGCAAGACCCAGCGCGAAGGCTGGCCCGCCGGCCCGGGCGACATGCCTAAATCGCGGGCCGAGGTGCAGCGCGAGCAGCCGCCAACCGCTTCCCCCGCGCCGGCAGATATGGAATGAGAAATAGTTCAGGCCCGGCTTACAGTGCCGCTAGCAACTGCTGGTAGCGCGCCTGCACCTGGTCGAGCTCATAGGGCCCGGTGAGGTTGGCCTTAGCGGTGGCCAGGGTCAGGTCGGCTTGCTGGCGCAGGACGGCGCGCTCGGCGGCCTCACCCAGGCGCTCGGGAAACACCTTGTCGAGCAGCTTCGCGGTTTCGGCGGCCACGATGTTGGCCGCCTGAATAGAGGAGGCGATATGGTGGATGAAGAAAATCAGCATCCCGATGCTCACCAGCGCCAGCAACAGCCCGAAACTGCTGGCCAGCGAGGGCACGAAGCCGCCCTCGTCGCCGCCCCGGATGGTGCGCAGCACCACCAGGCAGTACACGAAAACACTCACGAACGAACCCATCACCACTTGGATGGTGAAGTTGCGCAGCCGCCGCGAGGCGTACTGACTGGCCACCTGCGCTAGCGTGAGCGAGAAAATCAGGCCCGCCACCGTTATCATGGAGTCGGCAATGGCCAACAGCGTCCCGCGGGCACCGTCGGCCCCGGCCTCGAACAGCAGCGGGTAGCGCGCCGTCCAGGCCGAGTTGAGGGCGACATCGAGGTGCACCAGGCCGTAGGCGGCCAGCACCATGAGCGTGGGCACAAACCAGAAGCTGGAATCCAGCGTCAGCCAGAGCGTTTTTAGCTTACTCATCTCCCCGGCTGTACTCAGTCGGCGGGCCAACGGTTGTGGCGCTCGAAACGGGTCGTCGCCGCGAGTGGAATGGGACCACCCAGCGGTGAGCAAAACGAATTAAATCTCGCTATGATGACCCAGTTACAAGCGTGGCTCAAGCGTAAAAGCCGTGGCAGTAGAAATAATACAACAGTGTGCAAGTAAAGGCAAGCTCGCGCCTGCGGCACTGAACGAAAGGAGCGAGCGCCGCACGGCTCCCGGGCGTGTATGTACGCCGGGAAGCAATACGCGCCGGGAGGGGCCTCCTACGTTGGTAGGCGGTCCCGTCCGGCATTTCTTACAGACCGGATGTGTCTGTTTCAACGCCGCAATGTGGCCGCTTCTCTCCCGGGTTATCCGGGAGGCTATCCATTGTCCCCTGGTCACACTCGACGACAAGGCTATGAGCCTGCGCGGCCTGAAAGGCAAGGTGATTTTTGTAAACTTATGGGCAAGCTGGTGCCCGCCCTGCCGCGCTGAAAGGCCCGGTATTGAAGCCCCGGAGAAGAAAGTTGATAAGTCGGAGTGGCTTTCGCTCGACGACGCAGCCAGCGTGTGGTAGTTCGTGCGGGCCTAGAGCTACACGCTCCTCGGGCATACACGCCTCGGCAATTTATCTGTATTGTTCAACTCAAATTCTATTCTCTCCACTGTCATCTTCGGTCTTGATGAACAGGCGGCCGCCCCGGCAGTATGGCCGAACGTAATACGCCCGAGCTCAAAGCTACGCCGGACAACCTGGCCAAGCCGGTGCGTCAAGGCGTCTCCTTGGTAAGCTGGGTGGAGCGGCAACAGTCACGCTGTACAGCTTCTGTTTATTATCGAGCCAGCAAATCAGTGGCAACGCAAGAAGGCCCTCAATTCAGTCTGACCTGGTCAACTTCTTGTGAACTAAGAGGAAAATAGACCCGACTAAAAGCAGGTGGTAAGCAAATGGGCGCTCCGCAAAACAAAAGGCCTTTTAGATGAGAAAGGATAAAATGTTTTATTTATATTATTACAGAAACATTCAACACTATGTAAACCAATTGTTTACATAGTGTTGAATGTTTCTGTGTGGTCTCGTTAGCTCTTTCGGAATGTTGCCCCACGTGGGGCCTTGCTGCTCATCGCGGCCTACGTAGCAGCGAAGGCCGATGGAGGCGGCAAGGCGTAGCGCCTACTAGCGCAATAGGGCAGAAAATCTGCCTCACGATTTGCCCCACTAGGCGGCCCGGCGGCGCTGAGATTTGCGCATAAAACTCTCGACTAGCTTTAGCTCGTCCACGCCCACGTAGGCGTTGAAGGCTTCCTCCGTCTGGTGGCCCGTGGCCTGCATGATGGTGCGGGCCGGCACGCCCTGGTAGAGCTTGAGGGTGACGAAGGTCTTGCGGCCGATTTTGGTGGTCAGGTTCAGCCGGGTGAGGCCCACGAGCCGGGCCACGACTTTCAAAAACTCGTTGGCCCGGTAGCACTCGGGCACGAGCAAATCGGTGGGGCTGCGGTGCTCGTAGCGCTCCGAGAGTTCGACGGGCTTGAACACGGCATCGTCGTAGAAGGGGATGTAGGCCGTCACGTCGCTCTTGGCGATGTGGTCGAGCACGATAAGGTTGCCGCGCACGTGCGCCCAGGCCGCGCGGTTGGCGTCCGAGATGCGCAGGCCGGTGTAGCAGCACTGCAAAAACTTGTCGCGGGCCAACTCCACGTGCGAGAGCCAGGCTTCGGCCCAGCCGGGGCTCTGGGCCGCGCCGGTGGGGCGGCCTACTTCCAGGCGCAGCTTTTCGAGCTGGGCGCGCAGGGCGTCGGCCCGGAAGTCGAGGTCGGCAATCTGGTGCAGCTCGGCTTCGGTGAGCGCGTCCACCCGGCCGCGCTGATTGGGCACGCTGAACTTGCGGTAGTGCCGGTGCACGGGCAAGTCCTTTTCCTGCTCGACCCAGGTGAGAAACGTTTTGAGGCGCGAGATGTGCTTGCCAAACGTGTTGATGCCCTGGCCCAGCTCCTCGAGCATGTAGGTGCGAAAATCCTGGTAGAAGGCCAAATCCAGCGCCTCTGGCCGCAGCACGAGCTGCCGGGCCTGCTGGTACTTGACAAAGCGCTCAATGGTCGCCGTGAAGCCCGCGATGGCCTTCACCGACAGCGGCCGCCCGTCCCGGCCCCGGGGCTTGTGGCTGTGCTCCTGGAGCCACTCCCGTTGCAGGCTCTCGAAGTCGCTGGCCTTTACCTCTGGCACCGGGGCTTCCTGCACGGCCACGGGGGTCAGGGCCAGGGCCGCCGCCAGCGCCGCCCGCAGCTCAGCCACCGGCAGCTTGCGGCCCTGCTTGGTGGCCAGGGCCTGGGCATCTTCGGCCGCTTCGTGGGCGCGGTTCAGGCGCGGGTTGATGCTGGCGTGCGGGGTGCCCTTCTGCGCCTTTACCTGGCGGGCCTCGGCGTCCCAGTGCTCGGGGCGCACCACGGCCCCGGTGCCCAGGCGCAGGCGGTTGCCTTCCCAGGTGATGGTGAGGTGGATGGGGGCGGTGCCGTCAGCGGCCAGGGCATCGAGGCGCAGTTGGCGGGTGATTTTCATGGGTGGCGAAGGTAACCCGGCTGGTCCTAACCCTGCCAAACAGCGGGCGGCCGGGCACAAAAGCGCCCTAGCCGGGGTGGGCAAGGGCGGTAGTAGAAGCGCGTAAGTAGGTGGGTAGGGGCTAGGGCAGCGTACTGCGCAGGCGCTCGAGCGCGGCGGCTAAGCGTTCCGCGCCGCTGGTTTGCTCGCGGATGCGAAAGTAGGCGAACGAGAAGTGCACGAATGCTTCCAGGCTGAAGAGCGCGGCCACCTCCGGGGCCTCTTGCAAGAGCAAATTGTACTCCGATAAATACCCGCGCAGCAGGTCGCGTCGGCTCTCGTAGTGGTCAAGGGATTGGCTAAAATCCATATAAATAAAAAACGGGGGTAGAAGAAGTAGACAAGAAGCGGTAGGGGGAAGGCCCCGGGCGAGTGGCAGCCGGCACGCGTGGGCCGTGGCGCCGGGTGGGCTCAGGCGCGGGCGGCGGCCACGGCGTCGATGCCGCGCTCGTGCAGGGCCTGCTTGAACTGGGCCACGGCGCGGGCGAGCAGCGCCTCCTCGGCCGGGGGGCGGGGCAGCAGCTGGTGGCCGCCCGTGCAGGCAGCGTTAGCGGACTGCAACCACGTGGTGGCCTGCTCCACGTCGGCAAAAAGATTGAGGTGGAGGTGGGGAAGCGACTGCGTGAGCAGCGTGGCGTGGGTGAGCCCGCGCACGGTGGGCGCGTACACCCAGGCCAGCTGCTCGATGCCGGCCTGCTGCAAATGGGGAAAGAAATGCTTGGCCAGCCAGGGGGCCGCTTCCAAGGGCAGGCTCTCAAGCTGGGAATCGTTGTTGAGCACGCGCGGGTAGGCGTGCTTGACAAAGCACTCGGCTACCTCCAGGCAGGCGTATTGCAGGGCGGGCAGCGTCAGAGTGCCTTGCCACTCGATGTAGAGCCAGTTATTCCAGGAATCGAAATAAACAGTGACGTGGGGCGCCGCGCATAAAAAAGTTAGATTCATTAAGCAGCTAGGTTACAAAGCTTAAATTTCCGGCGCCTAGCTCAACAATAAAATAGCGGTTAAATGCAAAAGGCCCCTGCTGGTGAAACAGGGGCCTTTTAGGGCTAAAAATAAGTGAAATACTTAGCAAAAACCCGCGAAATGCTAAGGCAGTTGGGTAGGGCTCGGGCGTGCCTACTAAAAAACGGCCAAGTAACCGGTGCCCAGGCGTAGGCAGCTGCCTGCTCAGCTACTGGTAAGGCAACTGGGGGTGCTGCCGCTCGCGGCCCGGGCCGCGAGGTGGAGCCAGCGGGTACTGTGCAGGGCCGCCCAGCAAGGCGCTACGGCGCGCAAGGCAAGTGGCCCGGCGGCGGCTACGCGGCCCCTGTGGCGGCGGTAGCCTGGCGGCTCAGCTACTTAGTTGAGGAAGTTGCTGCGCACCTGTTTAAGGCGGTCTTTACGCTGCTGGGCATCTTCCTGCTCTTCGTTGGCCCGGAAGTAGGCAAACGAGAATTCCACAAACGCATCGAAGCTCAACCAAGCCGTCACGTCGGGTGCCTCCTTGTGGAGGAGCTTATACTCGGCTAGGTAGCTGCGCAGTAAATCCCGGCGGTTTGCGTAATGGTCAAGCGACTTACTGGCGTCCATAACTGAACCAACGATAGAAGAGGCGGAAAATATTGAACCGCAGCATTTATGCGGAGTACGGAGTCTATCGTAAAACTAACGATTATAGTTCAGTTCTTGGTGAAATTCTGAGGATAAATAGAAAAAATGCTTGAAGTTGCCTCCCCAGGTGATGGTGAGGTGAATGGGGCGGTGCCGTCAGCGGCCAGGGCATCGAGGCGGAACTGGCGGGTGATTTTCATTATCGATTATACTTCTACTTCAACGCGATTTGCTACTTCAATTCGCTCGTAGATTAATTCCCCGGATAATGAAGTCAGCGTTACGGATAAAGCAAAGGGAATTTTCTCTTGCTTCTTCTCCCATCCTTCGTGTGCCGTAACTGCGAATATTAGCCTATCAGTAGGCAATTCAAAGCCTCTGATAAAAGCCCAGTCCTTTTGCAGGGTACTGTCTTGCCCACGAATATTATTTACGTAATCGTTACTTCGTTTCCCTAGTTGCCAGGTGATGTCGCTGAAGCCCCTGGTGCTGACTCGTCTTGCTTCATTCCCCGTTTCAGTTGCAAGAAAGAATTTAATTCTGGCCTGAAACGACTCCATAGATTCGCCCAGCTTTGCCATCTGCCATTGCAGATGGGTAGATAAATAGGAGCGTAGGTAACGACGTGTTCTGCGTGGCCTAGCAGCGTAAGATAAAGTCACATCCAGTCGATAGTATTCGTTATCACCTGGTCTGCTAATACCGGGAATATTGATAAAATATATGCTGGCGTTTTTAGCAGTTATTTCACCTTCCGTAATATAGGTTATTCTGGATTCATTGTTTTCAGTAGCACGCTCTAAATTGGGTATGCCGTAGCCCAGCGTACGGAAATGAAAAAGCTTATTTGCTACTGCATCCTCTTCTGCATAATCAGGCCACTGAGCAGATTGAGCTATTAGGGCGCGATATAATAAAGTGCGACTATCTGGGAATAGACTTTGCAGGGCTGCTGCAATGTGCGCAACTTTAGGCGCAGCGAACGAAGTGCCAATAACATCTCTGCTGACCGCTTTATTATTACCCGCAGTTGAAGACACTAGTTCTGGGCTAGCTTCGGGCAACGTAACTAACGTGCCAGCAGCGGTCCGTACGTTATCGCCCCCGTGTTCTACAACATCAGGCTTGAGCATTCCCCACATTCCTAGACCAGTTCTAGAGAATGCAGAAGGCTGGTCTTTCTCTCCGAATGATTGGTGCGTGTCAGTATCGATTCTATCAAAGCTTACCGAACCTACTGTGATTGCTTGGCTGCTTTGGGCCGGATTGCCAATTCGGCAAGACCCTTCGCCTAAATAAGACGGATACGTTCCCGTTGCTAGGTGCTGGGACAATCCTTTGCGAGTAGGCATTGAATTGTCTGTTTCGAGATTGCCGGCACACACGATGAAAAGCACATCGTGTTCAAAGCTTAGCTGGTCGATTTCGGCTGCCCAGGCTGACATATGTACTAAACGGCATGGCACTGGAGTTTGTACCGACATGTTGTACAACCGTGTCGGGAGGTGGTCATTGACAATGCGCCGCATGAGTTCAGGAGGAAATAACTTCCTGTTTAACATGCCCCTGGTGCCTTCTAATATCCTGGCATTTTGCAGCCAAGCAATAGGCTGATGGGTTCCTGTGCGAGGGATGGTAGTAGGATATAGTACGGCGCCGCCTACTCGCGTACCGTGGCCTCCCCCAGAAACTGAGTCTGCAATCGAAGGGTCATTAGGAACGTAGGATACGGAAGAAGCAACAGCAGGAGCTAGCAAGCGATGGCCGACCTGCATGCCGCTATCTATAACGCATACTTTGGGTGCATCGGCCGCTGGAGGAATGATAGTGGGGCTATACTCTACATATTGAGCATTCTCCTTCTTATCTAACTCCGCCGCAATGTCGCACTCACGAATCTCCCAGACATAGGGCAGGTGAAAAAAGAGATTTTTTACTCCAAGACCTGGAATTTTTACCCGGCACGTGACACTATCTGCAATGGTGGAAAACCCAGACTCAAGGCTTCCGCCGTTGGACTCTACAATCCTGATAAGTTGCTCCTGACGAGCGTCGCTTATTTCATCATACTCTAAAATAGCTCTCTGCCAGGCATTGCGCTGCTTGGTAGTCGCATCATCTGGACACCCAGCGGGCATCTTTGCGCCTATGTTGATTGACACATCAACTATGCATTCCGGCTCGTCTTCAATCGTATCCCACCGAGCAAGCAGCGTTTCGGATACAACATCTTTTAAGCTCAGTTTCCTCGTTTCTACTTTCCACAGCGCTGCTAGCCCAAGTACGCCGTACTCATCTTGCGAACCCATCATTTGGGCAAGCTTGGCGGTAAGCGTGGGTAGGTCGCTTGACACCGAGGCGGCTATTATAAAACCGTCTTCCTCTTCAGAAATAATTTCTATCCCCCAGCCTCTAAGTGAGTCGTAGTTAAACGCTTTGGGGTCTACTTGAAGATAAAGAGGAATCGTTTCGCTTGAGGCAGTAGCAAAACCTTCTTCCTCGCCTTCTCTTATTAATGCTTCCCAATCCTGACGCACAGCATCCAACTGCTGCTTAAGGGCGCTACCGTGGGCAGGTAAGTTATTGCGATTATTCTCTGTTGTTTGGCTGCTTCCTCCTCCGCTACGCTTTCCTTTATACTTGCCTGAAACGGTGTTAACAAACTGAAGGTGTGGGAATGGAGGCATTAGACTAAGAGTTGTTTTCGATGGTAGAGATTTCGAGGTGAGCTTGTTCTAGATGATTGGCTGTCACATACTTATCGTAAGAAAGGATGCATTGCTTAGCAGCATCATTGGCTATCTTGACTACTTGAGCCGCAGACATGCCTACTAGTTGGTCGGCAAATGCGCGCAGGTTGATGGCTGAACTTACTTGTATGGAACTGAGTGATTCGCATAGTAGGCGAATGATTTCTTCTGCACCTGGGCGTTTGATTTCCAGCACTTCATCAAAACGCCTGAATAAAGCCTTATCCAGGGAAGTCTCAAGGTTTGTAGTGGCTACAAGTAAGCCAGGGGCCTGATACTCTTCCAAAAGGAAAAGCAGCATATTCACTAAGCGAAACATTTCGCCTACATCCTGCCCGTAAGTTCTTGATTTCGCGATAAAATCGCATTCATCAAGTAACAAAACGCAGGGGGTTAGTTTCGTGCTTTCAAATATAGTGCGTAAATTATTAGCTGACTCACCTAGAAAAGAAGACATTAGGCTATCAAACTGCACTTTGTAAAAAGGTAAACCAATATCCCAGGCTAGTCTCTCTGCCCCCATGCTTTTACCGCAGCCAGGGGCTCCGTATAGAAGAATTTTCTGTCTAGGGCGTAGTCCATGCTCAGCTAGCCGATTGCGGGAGACAAACTCTTTCTCAAGTCGGGTAATGCGTTCTTCAACAGCAGGCGAAAGCACCATGTTGTGGCGCAGTTGCTCGCGGGGTACTTCTACCATCAAAGGCAGTTGGTGCCGACGACTTACGGGAAGTTCAACTAGTTTATTTAATGTTGATTTTGAAGATATAGCAGTTTTACGACTGGTAGAAGTAGGGGGTGTTGACGCTTCAATAGAGTTTTCAGCAGGGCCGAGCAGCTCCTCTAGTTCAGCCACCAGCGAGGTGTGGCCTTTGCGTCGCTCATCTTCCACGATGACGCGCGCTACGTTAACGAGGTCGCCGCTAGGTCGAAGCTGAATTGAGCGGAAAAGCCGCTTAAGAGTTTCTGATTTCATATCATGCGAGCCTTAGTAATAGAGGCCCAACAACTTGAGCCTGATTATCGTGTCTAAATTTACAAAGTCAGGCGGTATTTTACTAATTTTTTTAGTGGTTTAGTGCGTAGTAAACCAAAATAGCCAAAAACACTAGCTTAGTATCAATTGGGGCGGTTGTGGCTGCCTCGTAGTAGCATAAGTAGTTCGTCTTTGCCAGCAATGATGACGTCTTTGGCTGCTAGTAAAGCATCCTTTGAAGCGAGTTGTTCTTTAAGTGACTCGCTCTCGCGTTTAGCGGCTTCTAGGTCGCGCTGGCAGTTGTCGAGCTGTACGTTGTTGGTGATGGTGGCGTGGCTGCCGGTATTGTTCTGGACAGGGGCTTTATTTTTTCTATTGTTGATGTTTACCGGGGCGGTAGAAATTTCTCCAATGAATGGCTCTCCACTTCCAGTAAGCAACCACATTGGGTTGATGCTTTGGAAATGGTTTAGCACCTTTTCTAGATAATCGGCTTTTGGGAGTGCAGGATTGGGATTTATGTAGTTTTGGGTGTTATTATCCGGCACCCCTAGTACACGGCTGAAGTTTCTAGCACTCATTCCAAAGTGCTCAAGTAGAAATTTTATTCGCTGATTGATAGTGGTTTGCACTTATTCTAGTGTTATTTCTAATTATAAGCACTGTAAAAAGTGCTCTTATTTTAGTGCATACACGTAAGTTTGTGACGTGTACACGCCAAAGCACCTGCAATAAAGCAGGCAGCGGGCGAACGCGCCCAAACACGATGGAAGCCCAAGCTCCTTATAGTCTTAGCGCCACGCCCCCGCTGGCTGACCTGCGCGACCTCGTAGCCCCGGTAGCCGCGTGGCTAGCCGAGCAGGGTTTTCAGGTAGTCTGTGGCCCTGTTGCGGGTAGCCCCTTTGCTGATGTAACGGGGGTGTGGCGGGCTCCCAGAGGTGAATCCTTTGTGGTGAACCTTTTTGCGCAGGCCGGCTGGGCTATGTGCGAGTGCGAAATGCATATCGGCACCTTTCCACACGTCTGCTTTGCCTGGACGCTGGTAGAGAGTGCGCACGAAGTACGCTGGCTGCTAGGGCTCAATCGCCAGTACCAGCAGGCTAGCGCAGGAGCAGGCGTTCCACTAGGGGGAGCACGCGGCTCAGGCACGCCTGCACCTTAAACCAGTCTGTGGGCACGTACGGGTGCATAAAGCCATCGTTGCGGGTAAGAGGCTCATGCTCTCGCACATCCTCTAGGGCCGTTATTAATTCCTGCTGCTGCGCCGGAGTGCGGGCCTCGCCTAGTGAATACTGGCGCTCCAAAGTAAGGCGGGCCACTTTGCACAGGGCGTTGGCAAAGAACCATTCGCGGGACATTGCTTGGCCATCGTGGGCGCGCACTAGGGGCCAAAAGCTGCGCACCGTGTAATAGTCGTCCAGCGAATCATCGTCTTCGCTCTGCGGCAGCAAATCATCTAGCATACGGCCCAAACCTACGCACTTTTCCCTAAACACGTGATGACTGAGAAGCAGAAGTTTTACCGCCTCCTGTCCTTGGTGTGCGAAGACTTGCCCACCAGCGCCATTAGTGACGCCATTGCTGGCGGCTACGAGGCCAATGCCGTGCAGCTCATCCACGTGCGCCAGGGCCGCACTATCAACCTGCCCCACCTGGTCAAGCTCATTGAGGTGGGCTTGCCCAAGTTTCAGATTCCGGCTGAGCTACTGCCCGCCCCGGCCGCCCAACCCCTGTTTTCGTGATGGAAGACCGGGCACCCTACCACACCTCGGCCCCCAAGGCGCCGCGCAACCTCGCCGCTCCGTTGGCTGAGTGGCTGCGCAGCCAGGGCTTCACCGTCACCGAGCGCCACTACGACACGATGGCCACGGTAGCCGCTACCTGGACGGGCCTGCGGGGTGATTGCTTCGAACTGGGCTACGTCTGGAGTAGTGGCCGCTGTGCCAATGCCACTATCCAATTACAAGTCCGCTGGCCCAGCCGCGAAGCCGAGAATCTCTTTGGCTCGCAGCGAGTGCGCCGCCTGCGCGACGTGCGCCTGCTGCTGCTGGGCAACGTGCGCTACGCCAATGCCCGGCTGCTGGCCACGCTGCCCCATCCTGCCCTCTAAGCCTTGCCTACTCACCCTTTCACCTCTCACTTCATGCGCGTCAACCACGACCCCGCCGCCCCGGCCCGCAAGCCTTGCCTGCGCGACCTCCACCGCCTCACTACTACGCTGCTTCCCCCGGCCCTGGTAATGCTCACCTCCTTGCCCGAGCTAGAGCGCCGCGCCCAGGAAATCAACGCCACGCACCCGCAGTACCGGGAAGAAACGCCCCTGGTGGTACAGTGGGAGCGCCAGCGGCGGCAGCGCCTGAGTGGGGTACTGAAAGTAACTGTCAATCAAGTTAAAGTGGCCTGATATGACCCGCGCCGAACACCTGCAATGGGCCAAAGCCCGCGCCCTCGAATACGTCGAAGCCGGCGACCTGCCCGGCGCGTGCGCCTCCTTCTTCTCCGACCTGAACAAGCACCCCGAGATAGACCCCAGCGCCGCTCAAGTGGTGTACGGCATCGAAGTGCTGACCGGGGGCATGAACACGCCGGGCAAGGTGCGCCACTTCATCGAGGGCACCCACTAGCCTGCTATTCTCTCACCTTTTTCTCTTGCTTCTCAATGGCTAAGCAGTTGTCCTTTCCCCGCGTTTCGCTCACCGATGCCACTACCGGCAAGCGGGTGCGCGTGTCGGCCTTCGCGGCCGGCGATGCCCTGGTGCCCGTGCCGCAGCCCGAACCCATTTTGGGCTATTACTACACGGCCGAAAACGGCTGGCGGGTGTACGTGAGCGGCACGATGCCGCTGGCTCTGCGCTCGGCCCAGGAGGAGGGCCGCACCGACCAGGAAGCCTGGCTGGTGAGCGAGTTGCCCCAGGGCATCCGGGAAATCGACCTGGCCGATTGCCGCCGCGAGTTTCACTTGCTCAAAGCCGCTTGAGGGCCATGACGCAGCTGCTCACCACCGCCCCCGTGCCTGCCTACCCGCGCAACCTAGCCGGCTCCCTGCGCCGCTGGCTTCAGCGCCTGGGCTTCGAGGTACAACAGGAAGATAACTACCGGATGACGCAGGTGCAGGCCACCTGGACGGATGAGAAGGAGCAGTTGTTCACGGTCATCTACGCCCACTACCACCCGGCCGGCGAGGGCCACGTCGCCCTGTTCAGCCTGCACGTGCGGCCGGTGGGGGAGGCCCAGGCCAAGTGCCTGGTGTCGGCCACCCACATCCGCCGCTCCAACGAAGTGCGCCTGCTGCTGCTAGCCAACTCCTTTTACAAAACCGCCCGCCTGGCCGCCCTCGCCGCCGGCACCCTTCAACCCGCCTAGCCATGTCCTTCGACCTCGCCAGCAGCCAGGAAATTGCCGCCCTCGACGCCAAGCTCAGCCAGGTGCTGGCCCTGCTCGTGCAGCCGGCCGCCCCTAGCGTGGAGCCCCTGGTGACCTTGGAGCAGGTGGCCAGCCACGTCAAGTTTGACAAGCGCACGGTGCGCGACTGGACCAGGACCGGCCGCTACGACGCCCGGGGCAAGCGGGTGTACCTGCCCGCCTACGAGTACCGCGACGGGCACCTGCGCTTCAAGCTCAGCGAGGTCGAAGCCTTCGGCATCGGCGTGGGCGTGCTCACGCCCAACCCCATCGTGGGGGAGCCGGCGCTGCCCACCAAACAGGCCCCGGCGGCCCCAGCCAAGAAAAAGCGGGTGCCCGTCGAGTCGCGGCAGGCCCTCAAAATCGCCTAGTTGCCTTATCTCCTTTCCCTTGCCCCATGTCCATTCACCACATTACCTGCGACGAGTTCGGCGAGCTCAGTAGCGCCCACCACCGCACGGCCCTGCGCCTGTTCGGGGCCGAAATCGACGCGCTGATTGAGCAGCTCGCCGCCGCCCCCGACAAAAAGGCTCCCGCCTACGAGGCCGACAGCGACGAGCTGGGCCACTTGCTCACCCTGCGCAAGCTTCACCGGGTGCGCCTCTCCGAGCTGCTGGCCGACGAAGCCCACGTGCCCGCCCCCGACGCGGCCAGCCAGTACGAACACAACGACCGCCACGACCTCGCCGCCTAAGCCCGATGCAACTCACCGTCTATTCTTCCGCCCCGCTCACGACGCAGCTGGCCTGTGCCTTTCAGGGTATTAAAAGACTCGGCGTGCAGGTAGTGCTGCGGCCCCTGGCCGACGTGCCCAGCAGCCCGGCGCCCCGGCGGCGCCGCTCGGCGCTGCTAGCGGAGCGCACCAGCCTGCACATCCGGCTGGCAGCCATCGGCGACGCGCTCAACCAGTTCGAGACCGGCCTGCGCGGCCCCGACGCGGGCCAGGAGCAGGGCCTCAAGGCCGAGCGCGACAGCCTGCTCTCGCGGGTGCGCGGCCTCGACGCGGCCCTGGCCGCGCCCGGTGGGGCAGAGCAGACCCTTTAACACCTACTTCCCCGTCTTCCGGTAGAGGGGCGCGCCGTGGGTGGGACTCCTGCGCGCCTAGCCGGCCTCGCAGCCGGCCGGGGAACTCATGGCCTACTGCCCCTGGGCGGTAGGCTGGCTACTGGCCGGCATGGTGCCCAGGGGCAGTAGGCCCCTGGTGGTGGTTCGATTCCACCCCGGCCGGCACAGGGCCTGCACGCAGGTTCGGCCGGGGAAAGATTTTGGGCTGCCCACACGGCCCCCGGCCACGCTTTTTTCCTTTCCCTCCCACGCTTTCAACTCGCCCGCCGCTTGTTGCCGCTTCCCTATACCTATTCCGCCGCCTACCGCCAGCTGGGGGCCTACCTCAAACGGCTCAAGTCCGAGCTGCCCGTGCAGGTGCGTACCCGCACCGTGCAGGGCCAGCGCCAGGACTACCTCGTGCAGCCCAAGGCCATCAGCGACGGGGCGCAGGCCACGCTGCGCCTGATTTTGACCTGGCAAATCCAGGCCATCGAGCAGCTGCGCCGCCTGCCCCTGCTGCTGGAGCCCGCCACCGACGCGGCCCCGGCCCAACGCACCCCGCCGCCCGTGGCCACCAACAACGAGGCCCTGGCCCGCGCCCGGGGCGTCTCGGCCCGTGCCATCCGCGACCACTTGCAGGAAGGACTCAAAATCGGGGTCCTTACGCGCAAGGTATTTCGGGGCTGGCGGGCCGATTTTGAGCTGTTCATCGCCCCGGAGCTGGTGTGGAAAACAAGCCCGCAAAACGCCCCGGAAGTGCCTAAAAAGGCCCATTACGCCGCCCCTTCGCCCCCGGCAGCAACGACAAACTTTCCGCCTATTGTAGTACTGGAAAGACAGGATAAAAAGGAAATAGAAATTGCCCCTGTGGAAAAGTTAGTAACCCCCGCAGCCCCACACGGCGCAGGCAAATTGACTGGCAACACAGGGCCGCAGGCAGGGCAAAAGCCGGCCCCCCCCAAGCCTGCTACGCCCCGCCAGGCGACGAAAGAAGGGCAGGGGGGCGCGGCGGGCGCCCAGCTGCAAGCCGAGCGCCTGGCCTGGGTCACGCAAGCCTGGCGCTACGCCTGGAAACGGCTCTATCCCACCCGCCGGTTTGACGAGGCCGAGCAGCATAAAGCCCTGGAAGCCATGTGGTACGGCACGTATTTCGGCTTTGCCAAGCCCGCCACCCTGGCCGAGTGGCAGCAGTACCACGACCAAGTATTGCAGCGCATTGACCTGGCCGCCGCCTACTTCGAGCGGCATCCCAACAAGTTCGCGCCCAGCCCTTTCGCTGAGTTTGTGAAGGGCACCGGCTACTTCGACGGCGAGAATGCCCGGGGCTTTGCCGGCACCGACGCCTGGCTGGTTCGCCGGGATGCCCACAACCACGAGCGCAACATCGTGCGGGCCCTGCTCAAGGCCCGCCAACAGCTTAAGGCGCACCGCCTCGGCATTGCCCCCAAGCGCACCCAGGCCCTGACTGCCGTGCAGCTCTTCCGCTACCACGAAGCCAAGCTGCGGGCTCTGGGCCCCGGTGCCCTGCACCGCTACTACGCCCAGGTAGCCACGCCCACTGCCCCCACGACTACCCGCATTTCCTTCACCCCTTACGCCCCCACTACATGAGCTACACCCGCTCCGCTTCTGCCCAAAAGCTTGTGGATAACGCCCACACCAAGCTGTTGATATACTTCCTCGACGGCAACGTGCGCACCCAGTACGGCCGCCACGATTTCAAGTCCAACCGCCCCGCCAAGAACCCTAGGGCCGTGGAGCTGCGGCGCCACGAGCGCAGCATTGCCAAGAATAGCCAGTTCGTCAAAGTGGCCCTGATTTACGATATGGCCGACGGCCGCGAAATCGCCCGCTTCAAAAAGGGGGAGTGGCTGTAGGGCGCCTACCGCGACGCGGGTGGCGTGCCGTAGACGCTCAGGCGCTCCATCACCTGGTCGATAGTCAGGAAGCCCCGCGCGAACAAATCCAGCAGCGCCCGCTCGTACTGCTGGGGGCAAAAGGCCCCTGGCTGGGGGGCATTCGCTACGGGTTGCCGGCGCTGAAACAGGGCCTGGCCGAACTGCTGGAGGTGGGAGAAGAAGCGCATGCCCAAAGGTCCGGGGGCCGGGAAGGGCAACGCCCGGCTTCTCGGCTAAGCAGCCCTAATCCTAGGCAGAGGCCCCGCGAAGCTGTGCGAGTGTTTTGCCCGCCGCTCACCTGTACCACCACGCAGTAATGTACTGGTCACTATCAGTCGCAACCTGTCACCACTTACTTATACTTATCATGACTAGAAAAGAAGCAGTTGCCATTTACAATTCAGGTATCTGGAGTAGTTGGACTGCCCGTGAAAAGGTGATGTGCCAACTCTACGAGGAACGGTTGATAATGCCTTTTGGTGAGTTTAAGGCTGCTATTAGCGAAGCACTTGGCCGGGTTGTAGCTACGCACGAATTTGCCAATTCGGAGAAGCTTGAGGCCGAGTTTGAAGGTCTGCTAGGCCCTGTAAGCGCGGAGGAGTCTATGGAAGACCTACGCCGGCTGCTTTTGCGGGCGCACCTTGGCAAATAGGCCAACTAAACTTGTATCCGGTGCCGCTATGAACCTGCCGCTACTTGACCAACTCGTGCCGCTGGAGCGCGGCGAGGCCGGCCTACTGGCCCGCGCCGTGCAGGTGCTCGTGGATGACACGACCCAGCCCACAACCCCGGTGCAGCCCATCGAGCTACTGCTGCTGGCGCCGCTGGCCCAGCTGGCCACGAAGCTGCACCGCCGCCACGCGGCCGAGCAGGCCCGGCCCCTGCGCCCCGGCCAGCGTTCGAAACCCTGGCAGTACCGCGCCAGCGCCTACCAATTGTGCGCCCTGCACCTCTGCCGCCACGCCGTGCAGCACTGCGGCCTCACGCCCGAGGAAAACCTGGCCCTGGCGGGCATCCTGGGTAAATTCCAACAGAAATCGCTTAACCTCACCCACTGGATTAACTTTTAATGGCAACTACCACTTCCGGCAAAACCGGCCGGCAATTGCTCACTGAGCTGAAGCCGGGGCAGCATCTGGTGCTGCGCGACCCGAATGACCTGGTGCGACTCATTACCCAGCTTACCCGAGTGGGGGAGGTGTACTATATCCTCGGTCCCGGCTTTAGCTGGGCGTTCGGCAATGAGTTCGACCTGAACGAGTATTTCACGGTGGCCGTGAGCAACGGGGAGACAGCGGAGAGCGCCATCGCGCTGCTCAATAATTTTATCACGGGCAACCGCTTGCCGGCCGAGGCGCAGGTGCACACGTGCCACGGGCTGCCGGCAGCCCAGGAGACAGCGGCCCGGCTATTCGGGTGGGTGTGAGTTGTGTCACATTAACCACCTGGTTTTTGAGCAACAGGTTTTGAGCGTGAAAAAGGGCACTCAGGCCCTCGTTTGAGGGCCCTTTTTTCGCAACACTTATTTTGAGACAAACGCCGTGGATAAAACACAAGATGCTCCGCTGCCGGTGGTGCTGTTCGCCCGCGTGAGCAGCGAGGCCCAGGACTTCGGCCGGCAGCTGCGCGACTTGGAGCGGCACGCGGCCCGCGCCGACTACCAGGTGGTGGCCACGATTGCCGAGAAGCTCAGTGGCTCGCGCCGCAGCCGGGCCAAGCGCCCCGACCTCGACCAGCTGCTGGCCCTGGCCAAGGCGGGCACCGTGCGCATGGTGCTCGTGACCGAGCTAAGCCGGCTGGGCCGCCGCGCCCGCGAGACGCGCCAGGTGGTCGAGGAGCTGGCCGACCTCAAGGTGTCGGTGTTTGCGCTCAACATCCAACTGGGCTCCTTGCTGCCTGACGGGAAACCCAATCCCATTGCCCGCCTCATCATGACCGTGCTCATGGAGGTGGACGAGATGGAAACCGAGCGCCTGGGCCACCGCATCAAAAGTGGCCAGGACAAAGCCTACGCGGCCGGCGCGCAGAAGGGGCGGCCCACCGGCAGCCAGCAGAATACCGAGAAATTGTTGGCTAAATACCCTAAAGTGGTCAAGTATTTGGAGAAGGGGCTTGTTGTACGCGAAATTGCTGGGCTAGCCGGCTGTTCCACCAATACGGTACTTAAAGTGAAGGCCGCACTTTCGTCCTAATTTCTGCGGTTGCTTAGCTGAACCTTTGATGAGGAAACAACTACCCCTTTTTTTTGTGAGCAACCTGCCCATCTTCGCCATCCCCGTTCGCTCCTACGTGCGAGAATACATGCTGCACCTCTTTGGCCCTGAGCAGCCAAAGCCGGTGCATCAGAACACATTTTTGGGGCGGGTGGTGCGCATGAAGGTGGAGAAGCAGCCCTACCGCCAGTTGCGCCGGCCGGAGCAGGCCGAAAAGTCTGCCTACCTGGTGACGCTGCCCACGGCTCTCAAGCACCACACGCTCACGGCCGAGTCGAGCAAGCAGCTAGGGGAGATGTTCGACAAGCTGTTTTTGCAGATGATGATTTCCTTCGTCATCGGGCACGTGGTGGTGAGCCAGAACGAGCGCGAGGCCTTGCGCAACTTCTGCAAGCTCTACAACATCGACCCCAGCGAGGCCGACCTGGAAGTACTGCGCAAAAGCTACCGCGACTATAAGGATAATATCCTGCGCGATAATGGCCAGCACTTTATGCTTTACGGCGAGGGCCGGGGGGAGATGCTCTCGGACTTCGCACTTGCGTCCTAAAAGCGGGTAGGGGCGGGGCGTTCCTTTACCGCATGGAAAATACGCTCCCAGACCTGATTGCCTACTTTGGCCAGCTGGCGGCCCAGCACGTGGGCCTGCAAGACTTTGTGCACGGGGCCGCCCGGCGCATCATCGAGGGCAGCCGCAACGAGCTGAGCTACCCGCTGCTGTGGCTGGAAACGCCCAGCCTGACGCTGCTCGACAAGGATGGCACGATGCCACTGGGGCAGCGCACGGCCGCCTTCATCATCCTCGACACGGCCCCGGCCAACGACTACGCCGCCCAGGACGCCAAGTGGGCCAGCACCGAGGCCATCGCCTTCGACGTGCTGAGCCGGCTGCGCCAGGACTACACGCAGCGCAAGTTCGTGGCCTTCTCGCTCGACGGCGGCCAGCTCGAAGCCGTGGCCACGCTCTCGCAGGCGGGCGAATTGGGGTGGCGCTTCGAGTTCACCCTCAGCGACTACGTGCAGCTGAAGTACGACGCCACGCGCTGGCAGAAGGGGGGTAGCGGGTTATGAGCAGCATTATCATCCGCACCAGCTACGAGAACGGCACGGCCTACGGCGACCGCACGGGCCAGGTGTTCGGCACGAGCTACGACACGACCAACTGGGTATTCGACACGGACGCCAAGGCCGTCACGACGGAATTTGCGGGGCAGTACGACGATTTTCAGGACAGCAACCACCCCGAGGAGTACAACTACCCCGGCGAGTTCTACCACTACTGCGACGGCACCACGCGCCGGGGCTATACGGGCGATGGCAAGGGCGGCTTCACGGTGGCCGAGGAAAGCGATAGCCCCAGCTGCGGCTACAGCCCGCCCGCCGCGCTCACCTGCGATTTGGGCAGCGCCAGCGTGAGCCAGGTGGCCACCGCCACCGGGGCCACGCTCACGGCCAAGCTCACGGGCACGGCCAACGGCCAGGTGCAGTACCGCCTTGATGGGGGCACCGAGCAATCGGGGTCTATTTTCTACGACGTGGCCCCGGGCGCGCACGTGGTGAGCCTGCGCGACGATGGGCTGAGCGGCTGCACCCGCACGGTGCAGGTCACGGTGGCCGCCCCGCCGCCGCCGGCCGCGCCACTCGGGCCCAGCCAGGGCCTCGACCTGGTGGGGCAACCGCTGTGGTACCCGGTGCCCAACGTGCCGAGTGGGGCTGAGGTCACGCTGGAGCTGTGGGCCGAGAGCGCCCACGGGGCCGATGACTTCGCCCTGGTCGTGACCCTGCGCAAGCGGCCCAATGTGGCGGGCAAGGTCAGCTTTCGCCTCGATACGCTGCTCTGGCCGCTGCTGCGGGCCTTCGTGCCGCCCACGGCCGGCCCGCTGGCCACGCAGCTTTGCACTACCAACCTGTGTAACTACTACGTGCGCACCACCCGCACCCTGGCCGGCCAGGCGCCGGTAGTGGCCACCAGCCCCGTGCGCACGGCCCTGCGCGGCGGGCTGCCGCCCGAGTGGCCCAGCCCCGACTACGCGGCCTTCCAGGCGACCTTTGACTACGCGCCCTTCCTGAGCTGGCAGCCCAATGGCGCCGGCACCTACGCCAGTGGCACCGCCAAGGCCGTGACCTACCAGCAGCCCGAATGGCTGTTCTGGCTCGTACCCCCGGCCGCGACGAGCGAGGCGCTGTGCGTGCGCCGCCGCTACGACCAGCCTGCGGGTACCGTAGTCACCGACACGGAAACCCTGAGCCGGCCGGCCGCGCGCGGCTGGGCCTACCGGCTGCTGGCCATTCCGCTGGCCCCCACCCGGCCGGGCTACGCCTACCTGAGCGTGCAGGTGGAAACGGCGGCCGGGGCGCCGCGCAGCCCGCTGGCCTACTTCGGCTTCGTGGAGGCCAGCGAGCGCACCCGCTACCTGCTGTTCACCAACTCGCTCGGCGGCCTCGACACCTTGCGCGGGGAGGGTCGGCTGGAAGCCACGCTCGAAGCCACCACCGACAAGGTGGAGCGCCCCGCCCGCCCGGGCGACGGGCCGGCCACGCCCGACCGCTGGGTGAGCGAGGTGAGTGCCAGCCGCAAGCTCAAGCTGGCCACCGGCTGGCTCTCGCCGGCGGAGCTGGATTGGCTGCAAGAGCTGGTGCTCACCCGCGAGCTGTGGCAGCAGGTGGGCACCCAGCTGCGGCCCCTGGACTGGCCCAAGCGCAGCCTGGCCACCTACGGCGACGAGCCGGGCCTGCGCGGGCTGCTGCTCGAATGCGACTACGCCTACACGCCCACCGCCTACGCCCCCACGCCTTATGCTTGAGCTATTTAGCGCCGGCCAGCCCGTGCACCTGAGCCCCGCGACCACGGTGCAGGTGGAAACCAACTCGCCCCTGTTCGATGCCGACACCATCAAGGGCAGCTTCTCCTACTCGTTCGGCGTGCCGGCCGGCCCCAACGGGCGGGTGTACGGCTGGCCCGAGCGCCCCGACCTGGGCGCGGTGCCGGGGGCCACGCGCCCGGCCGAGCTGCGGGCCGATGGCCTGCCGGTGCTGGTGGGCACCCAGCGCGTGAAAACGGCGACCAGCAGCAAGTACAGTGTGAGCGTGCAGGGGGGCTTGTCGGGGGCGGGCCTGAGCGAGCGGCTGCTGAGTTCGTTTGCTTACGGCGGGCTGCGCGAGGTGCCGCGCTGGGTGCCGGTGCCGGGCAGCGGCGGCGACTTTCAGATGCCGGGCCTGGTGCTGCACGCCAACGAGGTCGTGGCCAGCGAGGGCGCCTACCCCTACGTGTTTGCCCCCCTGCGCAACGAGTACATCAACGAGGCCACGGCCGCGCTGCCGGGCTTCGATGCCAAGAACATCGACCCGCTCAATTACCCCTACGAGGCGGTTAATCGCTGGATAATCAATGCCACCGCCTTTCTGGGGCTGCCGGCCGGGGGCAGCTTTGGCTACAACATCGACTTTAAGGTGCCGGGTGGGGTGGTGTACGGCGTGTTTACGGTGCTGCCCCACTACTGCCCCTTTCCCAAGCTGCGCTACGTGCTGCAAAGCATTTGCGAGGAGAGCGGCCTGGTGGTGGACGTGGCCCAGCTGCTGCCCGGCGAGCTGGGGGAGTTGGTGGTGGTCAGCAATGCGCTGCTGGTGGATAGGGGCGACCTGGCGGCCCTGCGCTTCAGCCTGGCCGACGTGGTGCCCGAGCTGACAGTGGCCCAGCTGCTGGCGGCCCTGCGCCAGGATTTCGGCATCGTGGTGTACGTGGACCCGCTCACCCAGCGCGTGCGCTCGCGCTACCTGGCCGAGCAGGTAGCCCCCGGCGCGCCCTTCGTGGACTGGAGCACGCGCCTGGCCGGGCCGCCGGAAGTGACGCTCGACGACGCGGCGGGCCTCACGCTCTCGCCGCACGTGGATGGGACCGACGAGCTGACCAAGGACTTGCTCACCCAGCAGCCCGACCCGGCCCTGGTGCTGCCGGCCGTGGCCACCGTGGCCGACCTGCCGGCCACGGCCGTCCTGCTCACCGCCAACCCCCAGAACGGGCAGGTGCGCCAGGTGCTGGCCACGGCGACCTACTACACCTGCACGCTGAGCTACCTCGACGGGGTGAGCGTGACGCTCACCTGGACGCCGCTGGTGGTGGCCCTGCCGGCCATTGCCGTGCTGGGTGGGGGCGAGGTGCAGGAGCAGGCCACGTGCTACACGGTGGAGCGCCCCACGCGCTGCACCGAGAACCTGGTGACCACGTGCGTGCTGCCGGCCATCTCGCAGCCGCTCTTTCGGGCCGACCAGCCGGCGGGCGGGGCCAATGCCAGCCAGGACGTGGGGAGCCGCAGCGCGGAGTTGCGGCTGCTGTTCTACAACGGGCTCCAAAAAGTCAGCGACGGGGTGAACGTGTACCCGCAGCTCTCGCACCAGAGCCGCAGTGGCGCCTACTCCGTGCGCCTGGCCGGGGCCACCGGCACCTACGCCCAGTGGCTCCAGGACTGGCTGCCCGTGCAGCTGAGCCCGGTGAGCTACAAGCAGCCGCTCCAGCTCACGGCCCTCGACCTGGCCCGGCTCGACCCCACCCAGCCGCTGCGCCTCGACGGGGTGCCCTTCCTGCTGCGCAAGCTCACGGCCACGCTGCCCCTGCGCAAGGCGGCCACGGCCGAGCTGGTGCGCCTGTTTTAAAAACGGCCACAGGATACGGAAAGGGGGGAGGAAGGGGCTGAAAAAACGGGCCGGTTCTGAAAAAATAAATTTGCCAGTTCCTCCCCAGGATTTGCCAGTTGTTCCCCAGGTGGGCAGGGGAGGCACCGGCAGGTAACCCGGCAGTTGCCGGCCGGCCCTGGGCTGGCGGCTGGCAATTGCCAGGTTTGGGCGGCCCGCTTGCCGGCCTACTACCCGGCGGCCCAAAAGTGCTTCTTGGGCGCCATGAACCCTCACCTCGACCTCAAGCGTCACCCCTCGGCCCACGGCTGCACCCTGGGCGAATTGTCAATTGACGGAAAATTCTTCTGCTGGACACTGGAAGACCAGGTGCGCCCGGCCGGCGACGTGGTACCCGGCCAAACGGCCATCCCGGCCGGCACCTACCCCGTGACCCTGGAGCGCAGCCCGGCCTTTCGGATGCTCACCCCGCGCCTGGGCGGCGCGCTGGCCGGCCGGGGCGTGCTTCTGCACCCCGGCAACGGCGCGGCCGATACCCGGGGCTGCATTTTGGTGGGCCTGGCCCGGCTGCCCAGCAACACCAAGATTTACAAGAGCCAGGAAGCATTTGAGCGGTTGATGGGCAAGCTGCTGCCGGCCACCACTATCACGCTCACCATTCGCTAGGCCCGTGCTGCTGCCCCTGCCCGCCAACGAGTGCCTGAACCTGGGCGGGGTGCGGGCCCTGCGCGTGTGGCCGGCCCGCAACGTGCTGGCCCTGCCCCGCGACGCCACCCAGCCCCTGAGTCTGCGCGACCCGCTGGACTACTGCGATATCTTCTTTGCCCCCGACTCGGCCGGCTTCGAGGAGCCCGAGGCCACCGACGCCCAGGGCGAGTTCTACAAGGCCAGCTTGCAGCTGGTCATTGCCCACGACGCGCCCGACCGGCAGGCGGCCGTGGCCCGGCTGCGGGCCGTGCGCTACTTCGTGGCCGCCTACACCGACGCCAACGGGCTGACGAAGCTGGTGGGCACCCCCGACCATCCGCTGCGCCTCACGGCTGGGCTGGAAACGGGCAAGCGCCCCGGCGACCGCAACGGCTACCCGCTCAGCTTCGCCGGCCTCACGCCCGAGCCGGCGCTGGTCTACCTCCTTGAGTCCCCCACCACGCCGGCCCCGGCCCCGCGCGCCTTCGCGGCCGGCTTCGGGCCGGGCTTCAGCTAACTCCCTTTTATGGCTACTCCTACCAATACTGCCATCGACCAAAAGCTGGTCGATAACACCACCGCGCTCATCACGCCGGCGCTGCTGCGCACGGTGCTGCACCAGCTGGCCAACCTGGGGGCCAACGAGCGCATCGGCGGCCTCAAGTCGGTCATCTACCTCACCCAGGCCGAGGCCGTGGCGGCGGGCCGGGCGGGCGTGGCCACGCTCGACCAGCTCGACCCGCTCACGTGCAGCACGGGCACGCTGGCCTATATCGACCTGCCGCCCACCGGCACCGCCCGCTGGCGGGTGCTCGTGTACGATGAGCGCCCGCTCGGTAGCGTAGGCCAGGTAAACGCCTACTTCGATGGCAGCGGCACGCGCAATTATAACCTCTCGCCAACGACGGGCCTGGCGTCGTTGAAGTGGGTGGAGCAGGGCAGCCAGGCGGAGGCCGTGGCCAACCTGCGGCGCTACTCCAGCCAGATTGCGGACTGGCAGTTGGACGAGACGATGAAAATCGAGCTGAGCGGGAAAGATGCCTTCTTCTCGGCCAAGGTTGTCGGCGGGCCGTTTCCCGCGCCCACGACGGCCGGGGTGAGTACGGCCCTCTGGAAGGCGGCCACGGTCAGCGGCACTACTAGCGCCGGCCCGGTGCTCAGCCAAAGCCTGACGCTGGCCCAGGCCCAGGCCATCAACCACGACCAGGCGGCGGCGGGGATGCTCTACCTGATTGACTTCGGCCCCGACCCGAACGGCTACACGCAGACCATCAGCTTGCTGGGCGTCAGCGATAACTCGTTCTCCATTCGCGGCATCTGCGAGGCCAACGGGGTGCAAACCGCCGTGCGCGTGAACGTGGACTCGGGCGTATTTGGCGAGGAGGCCAGCTACCTCACCCTCATCGTGACGGACGTGAGCGCGGCCAAGCGGTCGGCCGTCGTCTCGGCCGTGGCTAACAGCGTGGCTAACGGCGGGCTGGCCACGTGCCTCGACTCGGCGGCGCTGGCCCCGGGCGACGCGCTGACGCCGGCCGACTACGTGGCCCGCGAGTTTATCGACGTGCTGGCCAACGCCGGCTACCTCTACAAGTGCTACCTCGACGTGAACGGCCAGGTGGTGTGGGTGCGCCTCAAGATTCAATAAGCTGATGAACAACGTATTGATTCGGCCCGATGGCCTGGCGCTGGCCGGCCCCACGGGCAAGTTATTAGGCATTGACCAGGCCCGCCGGGCCACGGCCCAGCCCGATTTGGCGCCCCGCGTGGGCATCGCCACCAACTCTACCCGCTGGGCGGCGGTTGGGCAGTGGGATGGGCTGGTGGCCAGCCAGCGCCAGGACATTGTGATGCCCTTCCCCGTGGCCGTGAACAACTACGACCCGGCGGCCGACCTGCCCACCTACACGCTCACGTTTCAGGTGACGGGCACCCCGGGCGAGGGCGTGCAGGTGCTGGGCTGCTGCGAGAGCGACGCCCCCATCCGCCTCTGGCTGGATGGCAAGGTGCTGGCCAGCTACGCCTTGGCTGTGAACGACTACACCGACCTGCGCCGGGTGCTGGGCGCCGTGTGGGGGCTGCCGGCCGGCACCCACACGCTGGGCGTGCAGAAGCTGCACACCAGCGGCAGCTACGCCCCCGGCGTGCTCATTGGCGGGGCCTGGGTGTACACCCGCGTCAGCACCTACAAGTAGCCGCCAAAACCGTCCTACGCCTCGCCTGCTAAAAAAGCGAACATTGTAGAGCCTCCCACCGGGGGCTCTACGCATGTACGACCTACTCACTAGTTCCTGCTGGGCCCTGGAGGCCAAGTTCTACTCGCTGGCCAAGGGCCGCATCCTGGCCCGGCTGGGCAAGGGGCTGCCCGGGCTCTCCGCCGACGAGGCCCGCCCGCGGCACTACGCCCACGTGGATGCCCAGGGCTACCCCAGCATGTGGGTCACCGAGGCCGGCGAACTGGCCGGCGTGCAGGTGCAGCCCCAGGGCCACGGCCTGAACCTGGCCTCGGGCATTGCCCAGGTGCTGGCCGGGCGCAGTGGCGGGGCTGGCTCGGCCAACACCAGCGGCTCGAAAGTGGCCGTGATTCCCATTCAGGGCACGGTGCAGAAGCGCGGCGGCTACTGCACGCTGGGTACCAAAGACCTGGTGGCCCAGCTGCAAGCTGCCAACCGAGACCCCGAAATCTCGGCCATCGTGCTCGACATCGACTCGCCCGGCGGGCAGGTCGATGGCACCGAGGAGCTGGCCCAGGCCGTGGCCCAGAGCGGCAAGCCCGTGGTGGCCTACATCGATGGGCTGGGTGCCTCGGCCGCGTACTGGATTGCCTCGCAGGCCAGCCACATCTTCATCAACTCGGCCTCGACCGGGTATGCGGGCTCGCTGGGGGTGCTCTGCATGAGTATCAACCAGTCGGTCTTCCTGGAAAAGCAGGGCGTGAAGGTGGAGATTCTGCGCTCCAGCCGCGCCGTGGACAAGGCCCGCGTGAACCCGGTGGAGGCAATGGATGACTCCGTGCGTGCCGCCGTGCAGGCTGACCTCGACCAGATTGGCGACACCTTCATTGCAGCCGTGACCCAGGGCCGCGCCGGCAAGCTCTCGACTAAGGAGGACGTGTTCACGGGCAAGGTCTACAAGGGCTCGGACGCCAAGAAACACGGCCTGGTCGATGCCATCGGCTCGCTGCAAGATGCCGTCAACAAAGCCGCCCAGCTCGCGCAGTCGGGCGGCGGAACTTCCGCTTCATCCTTTACCCAAAACTTCAACGCAACATGGTCAAATTCCCAAAAGTCCTAGGCTTTCTGAACCTCAAATCGGGCACCGACCCGGTGACCGAAGCCAACCTGCAAGCTGCTGAGGACCAGATTGCCCAGCTAGAGCAGGCGAAGACTACCGCCGACCTGAAGGTTTCCGAAACGGAGGCCGCCCTCAAAACGGCCCAGGAAGAGCAGGCAAAGACGGCGGCCAGCCTCCAAAAGGCCGAAGAGAAAGCTGCCACCCTCGAAGAGTGGAAGAAAAACCAGGCCACTGTCGATGGCCGCGAAGAGGACGAGAGCAACACGCTCGACGGCAAACCGGAGGCCAGCGAGCCCTGGGAAAAACTCTCGGTCTCGGCAATTGCCAGCACGAAGAAGCGCCTGGGCGAGAAGTAGGCCGCCCGGCAAGTAACTCATTTATTCACCTTTAGCTAAAATTTCCGGCATAACTAGCTGGCATTCCTAGCATGGACAAAGCAATCGACTTCTCGGGCCTCGGCTCCAAAATTGCCAGCTATACCCTGCGTGAGGCAGGGGCGCTGCTCACCACCATCCTCATCACGGACCAGTCGTTTCTGGCCTACATGGAGCTGTACCCCGACGTGACCGACCAGCTGGCCCTGACCCAGATGTTCGTAACGTCGGTGCTACAGCCCGGCGGCAAGGATACCTTCGACCCCAAGGGCACGGTGGGCTTCAAGAACCGCATCGGCCAGGTGCGGGCCTGCAAAATCGACTACACCCTGACGCCCACCACCATCACCGCGATGTGGAAGGGCTACCTGGGCCGCATCGCCAAGAGCACCCGCGGCAACGTGTACGACGTGCCGTTTCAGCAGTACATCATCGACAAGCTGGCCGAGCGGGCTAAGGAGGAAATGCACCTCGACGCCGTGTTCAAGGGCGTCTACAACGCCGACAAGAAGCAGGCGTCCCGCGTGTTCAACGGCCTGTTGCCCTTGATGTCGCAATCGGGCGTTATCGCGGCCAAGCAGATTTACGCCGGTGCCCCGATTACCCAGACCAATGCCATCGACCAGCTCGAAGGCATTGCCGACCTGGTGCCCTCGCACCTCATCAACAAGGACTTGGTGATGCTGGTGGAGCCCAGCACGGCCAAGTTCTACAACCGTGACTACCGCGCCACCTTCGGCGGCAACATCAACAACACGGGCGGCTTCGAGCACAAGCTGCTCGACGGCACCAACATCACGATTGTGCCCGAGCCGGGCCTGGCCGACACGGGCGGCATTATCTGCACCCTGCGCAACAACCTGGTGTGGATGACCGGCCCGCTGGGGGGCGGCCCCAACTCGTTCATCATCGAGAAGAACCGCCGCAACGTGGACATCATGGCTGATTTCGAGGCCGCGCCCGACTTCGCTATTGCCGAGTACGTGTGGACGAACGACAAGGCCCTGGAGGCCGGGCGGGCGCTCATCGCGGCCGAAGCCGCTGAGCCGGCCAGCTAGGCCGGCTAGCCCCGGCCGCCGGGCGGCGGCCGGGGCCTTGCTGCCTGATTGCCTACCCATCTCACCCCCGCCTTTGCTGCTGCCTGTTTTTTAACTTCTTGACTATGTGCGTTCAAGTTCCCATTGAGGCTATCGAGATTGACTCGTGCCCGAACCCAGGCGGCCTGACCGACCTGCACGTGATGCGTCGGCGCGACGTGCTCACCTTCCCCGACCCCGACGATGACAAGGTGACCCTGAGCAAGGCCATCGTGCCCAAGACGGGCGCTGGCTTCGTGCCCTGGGACTTCGCCACCGATACGGGCGAGGTCAACCACAAATCGACCGGCGACGCCGGCAACCAGAGCATCACGCAGGAGCTGAATACCTACTTGCCCCGGGGCGACGCCAAGATTGACGCCGTGATTAACGCGGCGCTCAACGGCGATTTCATCGTGGCCGGCCGCGACAGCAACGGCAACGTGCGCATCTGCGGCGACAAAAACCGGGGCGTGAAATTCGAGCACGACTACAAGTCGGGCAAGAAGGGCTCGGACAAAAACGGCACCGACTTCAAGTTCTCGGGCGAGGGCTTCGGCCACGTGCCCTACTACTACACGGCTGCCCTGCCGATTAAGGCCGCCGCCACTGTCGTCAGCGGTAGCTAATCTCCCCACGCTTTTACCCGCTCTTTGCGATGCTGAAACAGTTTAGACTTGTGAACACGAAGGGGCTTAAAGCCCTGAACTTCGGCGGTGACACCATCCCGCTCGACCAGATTGACGACGCGCTGGCCGAGAAGCTCATTGGCAAAACCCACGTGCTGGAGCGCGTAGCGGCCGAGCCCACCGGCACCACGCCGGTAACGCTGGCGCTGGCCGAAGCCAGTGACCCCGATAAAAAAAAAGAGTAAGCCGCAAGGCTAGCGCCAAACAGTAACTGCAAAAAGCCCCGCCTCTCATCAGGCGAGGCTTTTTTGTTGCTACCTTCGCCCCGCGAATTACCTGTTACCCTTCTTGTCAAAAACGCCCCCGGTCGAGCCCTTTGGAATCGGCCGGGGGAGCGTGCGGGTGTAAGTCCCGCAGTTTCTGGGGCGTTTTGACGTACCAGGTAATTCGCAGCGACTTCCTCGGCTTTCCCCTGGCCCGCTGCCATGCCCATTCCGGCTAACATCTTCTCTTCGCGGCTTGACCCCCTGGCCCCTTATCTGGCCCAGGGCATCTCCATTGATTCGGAGCTGATGGAAGTGCTGGAGAACCTGCTGCCGCCCAAGAAGGTAGATGCGGTGGTCAAGCTCTTGGATAAACTGTTGGAGAACCCGCTGGGTGCGCGGGTGCTGCTGCTCACCATGCGCTTTCGCCTCGACGAGTGGCTAGAGGCCAGCGAGGAGCGGTTGCAGCGCATCAACCGCGACCTGGAGCCCTTCGAGTGGCTGGCCACCAGCGACCACCTGGAGGTGGCGCAGACCTTCCGCGAACTGCTCTGATTCCGTCCTATTAGCGGGTTGCCGATTAGGCGAGCTTTGATTTCAATCATCCTGAAATCAACGCCTGCCGATAATGCAACACGACTTAGAAGAGATAGTTAGCTGGCTCGAAGCCGGCGAAGCAGCCGATTACCGCGCCGGAGTGCTGCTCCTGCAGGAACACAGCGGCAACCGGAGCCTGGTCAACAACCTGCTCAAAAAGGAGTCGGCTACTAACAGGGCGAAACTGCATTACGAGCTGGTTAAAATCGGCTGCGGGGGCCACATGGAAGCCGTGAGCGAGGTGCTCAACCACTTTGCCCAGGCCGTGCAGGGCGCGGTGCCGGCGGTGCAGCAGGTGGCCGCCGTACTCACGGCCCAGGACTTCCCCGCCCAGCCCGACCCCGAGCACGTGCCGGAGGCGGTAGCCAGCCAGGTCGATGCCCTCACGCAGCTCATGTCCCGGCTCCACAACCAGCGGTGCCAGCTCAGCAACAGTTTGGCTGAACTCGACCCGGCCGAGGGCCCCCGCGTCGTCGGCGAAATCCTGAGCCTGCAAAACCAGTACAACGCCCTGGCCGAGAAGCGCCGCCGCGTAGTGGAGGGTGGCCAGCCGGCCCCGGCCGCCGACGTGGCCGGCCAGCTGGGTATCGCCCCAGCAGATACCGAAGCCTTTACGCAGGCCGTAGGCCAGGCTGCTGAGGCAGTGGCCGGCGAAGCGGCCCCGGGCGCGGCGCCCGCCCCGGTGGTCGATAAGGCTGCCCTGCTTCAGCAGCGCAACAGCCTGCGCTCCCGCGTCAGCAAAAGCCGCAAGGCATCCACCGAGGCCAAGACGGAGGAGAAGCGCAGCGAGCACGCCCAGAAGGTGGGCCGCCTCGAAGCCGAGCTGAGCATCATCGACTTGCAGCTGGCGCTGCCGCAGGCATGAGGCAGCTGCTGACCCTGCTGGCGCTGCTGAGCCTGGTGGCCAGCTGCACCCCGCCCCGGCTCATGGAGGCCCCCCGCCCGGCCCGCCACGATTACCACCACCGGCAGCGCACCCACGAGCGGGAGCGCCGCCACCGTACCCCCTCCGCTATTTTATGGAGCTAGCCATTACCTGGCTGCCGGCCACGCGCCGGCTCGACCAGCTCACGCCGCTCGAAAACAACCCGTTCGGCAAAATTACCCAGGAGAAGCGCCGGCGCCTGGAAACCAAGCTGCGCGAGCTGGGGGTGTTCGAGGCGGCCACCGTTGACACCGACGGCGTGCTGCTCACCTTCAACAAGCGCCACAACCTGCTGCTGGGCATGTATGGCCCCGCCTACGAGGTGAACGTACTCATTGCCGCTGAGCCCCTGCCGGCCGCCGTGCGCCAGAAAATCATCCTGGCCTCGAACGTGAACGAGGGCGAGTGGATTGACGAGATTCTACGCCAGGACTACGCCGACGTGCTCGATGAGATGGGCGTGCAGCTGTCGGAGATGGATGCCCTGGTAGCCGAGGCCGGCGGGGCCGGCAAGGAAGCCGAGCCGGAGTACCCCATCGTGGCCGAGTTCAGCGAGAAATACAGCGCCTACATCATTGTGTGCCGCAATGAGATAGACGAGAACAACGTGCGTGAGCTGCTGGGCGTGGAGAAGCGCCAGAGCTACAAGAGCCAGGAAGTGGGGCAGACCCACGTAATCGAGGCCAAAGCCTTCTCGGAGCGATGCAAGTTGAAGTAGTCATTCCCAGCCACAAGCGGGCCGGGCGTATTGCCACGCTCGGCCTGCTGCCCTCGGCCATCGTGTGCATCCCCGAGAGCCAGGCCCCCGAGTACCGCGCGGCGCACCCGGGCGCGCAGCTGGTCACGCACCCCGACAGCGTGCTGGGCCTGCAAGCCAAGCGCAACTGGATGTATAAGCACTTCGGCAACCTGCTCATGGTCGATGATGACCTAACGGACTTCCGGCGCCTCTACCTGCCGGCCGGCGAGCCGGTGAGCGTGCAGAGCGAGGCCCGCATCCTGGCCATCATCAACGAGACGGCCTACGCGGCCAAGCAGTCGGGCTCGTTCCTGTTTGGGTTCAACAGCAACCCCAACCCCACGATGTACAAGGCCCTGAACCCCATCCAGCTCACGGGCTGGGTGAACGGCTGCGCCCAGGGCCTGCTCGCCGGCTCGAAGCTCTGGTGGAGCACCGACATCAAATGCAACTGCGATTACTGGATTTCGGCCCTGAACGCCTACCACCACCGCACCATCTGGAAGGACACCCGCTTCACCTTCATCCAGGCCGACACCTTCACGGGCGCCGGCGGCCAGGCCGAGTTCCGCAACATGGAAGCCGAGGCGGCCGACTTCGAGCTGCTGGTGCGCTGCTTTGGCGATGCCATCCAGAAGAAGAAGGATAGCAAGCTGGCCAAGCGCAAGCACGAATTTCAGAAGACGCTGAAGTTGCCGTTTTGAGTAGAGTTACTATGTTTGTGATGTACTCGCCCCTAAATCAACATGGCAAAATTCCCAATAGGTACTGCGGTTTCGTTAAAATCCAATGATGGCCCTAATATGATTGTGTCAGCATACTGGTCTTCTGGGGCACTGACTTATACTCCTCCTTCCCAAGGGGCAGCTACTTGTAACTGTGTTTACTGGGATAAGAACTCTTGTGAATTTAAAGTCTTAAAAATTCACGAAGATTGCTTGAAATAATTTAAGCTATCACAGCATTAAAAAGCCCCCAGTGATTACCACTGAGGGCTTTTTTCTTTTTTAGCAAGACTCATGAAACTCATCACCGAGCGCAGACTGAATCCTAATGCCAGTTGCAATACCATCTAAATCCGGGAAAAGCATATCGTGACGTATGCCCAAGCGAAAAAGAGAGCGTTGGATTTCAGATGCGGTTTCTGCACTAAATTCTAATTTGCTGATTGCTAAAGCAGGTTCCTCTTCAAAATCTTTTTCAAAAGGCTCGCAGGGAAGAGGTTGAATTGAGAATAAGCCACCTTGTCCTGTAATTCTGGGAGTTATGTGAGGAGGGAAGAAAAAGCCAGGCTCTTTAATTTCCCAAGGGGTGCTATGCAATGTAATATCAATGTACTGGCAGAAGTGCGCAATGTAAACAGCGCCACCTGCAGGATTACATCCTTGAATGATTCCGTAGCCGTCTACTTGAGGCAACGTAGCGAAATAGGCAGCTACAAGAGGGCTAGTAGACCAATCCAAGAGTCTAGTTGGCAGGCCATGATGCTGCGCTATGGCGAGCCATTCCCAATCATTAATAGGCTGATAAGAGCTTTTATTAACTCCCCTCAGCTTAAATTTAGTCAATGATTCTCGCTCATTTGTATCCCATCTGTTGTCACGTCCAACAGACGGGATTAACTGGTAGTTTTTGTTTTGTACACCACGAAAAACATGGTGGCCGCAGGTGCATGCGAGAAAGTGGTCTTTAAGCTCGTTAAACGATTTAATCTCTATAGTCTCCATAGGCTCACAAGTTACATATAAAGCCCCTGGTGACTGCCACCAGGGGCTTTTTCATGCCCTTTTGGCTGTAGATAAATAACGTGTTTTTATGTAAAAAAAGGTTGTAAAAATTAGTGTAACTCGCTGTGTATGAAGACCTTTATACTATCAAATCACCCACACAACCCCCACACAATGAGCACGTTAATTCAAGCACCCGCCAAGCGCAAAGCCCGCCGCATCGCCAACTTCGTTCCCCCCGTGGAAGCGCCCCAGGTAGTGGCCGAGCCCACGCCCGCTCCGGTCGAGCTGCCGGTTATCACGACCTCAGTGCCGTGCCCCGCGCCGGTCGCGCCCACAGGCGCCCTGGCTGAGCTGTTGGCCTGCCCGGTGCCGGCGAGCACCCGCACCTACGCGCCGGTGAGCCACCTGGGCCTCATCGAGGCCGTGAAGGAAGAACTCGATAAGCGGGGCCTGGTGCTCAAGGATGAGCGCTACCAGCACAACCGCAACGGCCAGCAGCTATTTGGCCACATGACCGTCGGCGGCGGCAACGGCGAGCAGGATTTGGCCCTGGGCTTCCGCAACAGCTACGACAAGAGCTTGCTGCTCGGGGCCGCTGCCGGCGCCCGCGTCATTGTCTGCTCCAACCTCATGTTTGCGGGCGACTTCAAGGTGCAGGCGATGCACACGCCCAGCGGCCTGTCGGCCGGGCTCCAAAGCCTGGTGCGCGGGGTGGTCGATAACCTCGAAGGTCAGTTCAAGCGCATCCAGCTTGATACCGAGAAGCTTAAGCAGGTGGAAGTGAACCCGCGTCTGATTCATGAAATCCTGGGCGAGCTATTCTACTCGGAGTCGGTGGTGAGCGAGGCGCAGCTGCGCATCATTCGCGGTGAGCTGAAAGAGCAAACCAACTTCGGTAATAATACCCTTTGGGATATATATAACCACACTACGGAAGCCTTAAAGACCACGCCCAGCGGCCTGGTTATCGGCCGCCACATCGAGGCGCACCAGTTCTACATGCAGCGCGCCTAAGTCCCTTACCACCACCCGCGTACCTGTGCCCCTGGCTGCCAGCCAGCCGGGGGCCTGGCTACGCCTTTGCCTGAACCAAATGAGTAAGTACGATTTAAGAACCGCCAAGGGCCACGATTTCTACCAGGTATCGAGCGCCTTTCAAAAGTGCATCCGCCGGGGCCTCGAAGAAGAGGCCATGTATTGGGCCGTGGAGCTGTTCAACTCCAACTACGGGGAGTACGTGTGGAAGCGCCTGCGCATCATGGCCAGCGAGGACGTGGGCCTGGCCCAGCCGGGCATCGTGAGCGATATCCACGCCCTGTATCAGCATTACAAGTGGCAGGCGGCCAAGAAGGATGATAAGAACCAGCCCGAGCGCCTGTTCCTGACCCACGCCGTGCTGCTGCTCTGCCGCGCCCCCAAGAGCCGGCTGGTGGATTGGGTGCTGATTGCCCAGTGGCGCCTGCACGAGCACGTGCACCTGCCCATCCCTGATTTTGCGCTCGACAAGCACAACGAGGCGGGGCGGCGGCTGGGGCGGGGCTGGAAGCACTTTTTTGAGGAAGGCAGCCACCTCGAAAACCTGGCCGACGTGCCCGGCGAGGCCGAGGCCCGCCTGAAGGCAATGCAGGCCATCAGCAGCCCCGAGCCGGGGTTATTCGACCTCGATGGTAATGCCCAAGGGTGACCAGAAGGCCCGCGTGATGGCCAAGCACGCGCTAAGCGAGCCGGGCTACTACGCCTTCTCGGCGCAGGTGGGCCAACAGCGCCACTTCAATGTGCAGACCGCCAAACTGCTTGCGGCCTGCGGATTGAACCCGCTGCGCCTGCTCGATGCGCTGAGCCGGCCGGCCCCGCCCGACGTGCTGGACGATGCGCAGCTGCTGGAGTGGCTGTGCAGCGAATGCGACTGCCCCATGACCGTGCTGCGGGCCTACGTCGGGGTAGGGGGGGAGCAGCCCGATGGCAGCGAGTGGGGCCGCATCGCGGCCGGGCTCAACAGCACCACCGAGGCCAGCCTGCGGCGGTGGGGCGACGTGAACCACCTCACCCCGCAGCTGCTGCGCCGCTACTGTGACCCCGAGGGCCTGCCGCTCGACACGCAGGCCGACATTCTCAGCGCCGACTACGACGGCGAGCCCCTGGAGCCCGAGGCCCTGTGGCAATTCATCATCGCCCACCCCGCCGGCCAGCACACCTACCGGCCCCAGAGCTACGGCCACCGCCTGGCCGAGCAGTTCCGACGAGTGGCGGGCTTCCGCCTCACCTGGGCTTACGCCAGCACCTTGCTCAAGCTCATGCAGGTGGCGGAAGATGAGGCGGGTGATTGCCCCTTTTAGCCACGAGGCCCGGCCGGCAATTGCCAACCGGGCCTCAACCTAATTGCCCTGGGCATCTCAACTCCCAAAGCAGGCGCAAAGCTACGCCCAGGGGGAATAAATACCTTAAAAATAACGAGTTAAAGGAAGTTGAAAATTAGTGTAATCCGTTGTGTATGAAGACCTTTACACTATCAAAATCACTCACCTAACCACCCCCACACAGTGACCGCTCAAATCAACCAGGCCGCCGTTGCGCTGGCTATCCTTATCGTGCAATCCGAATATGCCGTGCGCATTACCCAACTGCGCCCCTCGCCCGAAATGCCGGCTGGCTACCGGGGCGCGGCCACTCTCTACAACCACGGCTTTTTCTATTCCTTTTGGTTCGACTTCACAGGTGAGAACATCTTGGTACGGGTCGAGGGCCTGGGCGTCTTCTCGGCCGAGTGGTTAGACCAGGAGCCCCCGGTGGTGGCCCACGTGGTGCAGCTGCTGCCCCCGCTCGAAGCCTTGCCCCTCGCTGCCTAATTGCCCCTTTCTCGTCTCATACTCCCTACTCCAATGGCTACCGCTAAGAAACCCGCAACCCTCACCATTGAACGCCGCTACCGTCGCGGCAAAGCTGGCATCATTACCTCGCTCAGCAGCCGCCTGCAATTGCCCCCGGCCTGGCTCAAGGCCGCTGGCTTCGCGCCGGGCGACCAGGTGCTGGTAGAGCTAGTGGGCGCGCAGCTGGTGCTGAGCCCGCAACCGGTGCTGTAATACCGTCCTACTGCCGGCCGGGGCGGGGCTACATCTTGAAGGTGTAACCCCGCTTTTTTATGAAAAAACTCGGCAAACCCGACAAAATTGACAAATACCGGCTGCACCTGGTGGAAGGGGCCGACCTCAAGCCCGACGAGCTGGAAATGCTTGCCAAGTATAGAAAGGCCCACGGGCTGCTGTGCCTGGGCTTCAGCCGCAACCAAGTGCTGGCCACCTTGGAGAAGGAATACGAGCTGAGCCAGCCGCAGCTCTACGCCATCGTGCGCGAGAGCATCCTGCTCTACGGCAGCATCGAGGAGGTCGATAAAAAGGGCCTGCGCGTGATTTCCATCGAACAATATAAGCTGCTGGCTAACCTGGCGCGCAAGAATGGCGACATCGGCAATGCCATCAGGGCCACGGAGCTGAGCGACAAGCTACAAGGGCTCTTCGAGGCCGAAAAGACGCTGCTCGACCCCAAAGCCTTCCTGATTCCCGTGCCGATGGATTTCAGCACTGACCCGGCCGTGCTGCGGGAGCAGGAGACGCAGGATATTGATTTTGAAGACGTAAGCGAGGAAGGGGAGGGCGATGCAGCGTAAGGAAGCACCCCGGCGCATCTACGTCAACGAGAAGCAGCGGCAATTTCTGGCCGCCACCCAAAAGCGGCGCAGCTTCGTCGGCGGCCGGGGCTCAGGCAAAACCACCGTGGCCGGCCACGAAACGCGGGTGCAGATGAACTACCTGCCCCGCGCCAAGGGCTTTCTGGCGGGCCTCACCTACACCCAGCTCACCAGCAATACGGTGCCGGCGATGGAAGGCGCCTGGCAGGCCCACGGCCTGCGCGAGTACGACCAGAAGTCGGGCTTTGGGCACTACGTGAAGGGCAAGCGCCCCCCGGCCGAGTGGATTAAGCCCTACCAGCCCCCCAGCAACTACGAGAACGTTATCAGCTTCCCGAATGGCTACACCATTCAGATGCTGAGCATGGACCGGGCCGAGCTGGCCCGGGGCGGCAACTACGACTTCGGCCACATTGATGAGTCGGCCCTGATGAAGGAGGAGCACGTGAACAAGATTCTGCGCCCCATGATTCGGGGCAACATCTACCGCTTTCCCGATAATTACCACCACCAAACCTTCTGCGATTACACGTCCGTGCCTTGGTTGCCGAGTGGCCAGTGGGTGTTCAAAACTGAGGACCTGGCTAAAGAAGACCCCGACAACTACTTCTTTCTGGAATCTACTGCATACGACAACGTAACGGCGCTAGGGGAGAAGTACTTGCGTGACCTGCGTAACGGTATGACGCCCCTGGAGTGGGACGTGGAGGTGATGAATAAGCGCCTGACCAAGCTGCCCAACTCCTTCTATCCCAGCTTTAATGCCGAGAAGCACGGCGTTTGGAAAACCTTTACCTATGTCCACGACGATAAGACGGGGCTCACGCTGAGCATCGACTCTGACCGTGACCCCACCCGTGCGCTGGAGCTATCGTTTGACTTCAACGCTGGCTTTACCTCGGTCATCGTGTGCCAAGAGAACGGCCAGGAGTTTCGCTTCCTAGACGCGCTCTGGGTCAAACAGAGCGAAACCACTGTGCTCGATGCGTTGGTGACCAAACTATGCAACACCTACGAGAGCCACGAGGCGAAGCACGTGGTTATCTACGGTGACCGCAACGGCAACAACAAGCAGGTAGGGGCTAACCTTACCTTCTACCAAACCATCCAGCAGGGCCTGGCGGCCAGGGGGTGGACATCGGTGCTCATGGTGCAGGGCCTCGACCCCGACCACCGCCTTAAGCACATTGCCATCAACGAGCTGCTGGCTGAGAACAACCCGCGCCTGCCGCTGATGCGTTTCAACCGCAACAAGTGTAAGTACCTCATGATTAGTATCCAGCAGTCGCCCATCAAGCCCGACTGGACGAAGGACAAGCGGAGCGAGAGCAGCAGCATCGACCAGGAGCGAGCCACCCACTTGAGCGATTGCTTCGACAACATCGTGTACCGCAAGTACGGGCACCTGTTCGGCCAGGTGCAGGTGCATGAGCCGGTCTACTTCCTGGGCAGAAGCTAGCCCACCTGGTAGCGTAGGTGGCAATTGCCACTAGTAAATACCCAAAAAGGGCCCTGGCGGTAGCGCCAGGGCCCTTTTTGCTGCCCCAGGGGTCGTTCATATATACCCCAAAATTGCCCGATTGGCAATTGCCAAACGCTAAAGGGCGCGCACGGCCGCGTGGGTCAGACAATAATTTTCGGCCCTTTGGCGCGGCGTTCTGCCTGATTTTCAGGGCCTACGCGTCAAAACAGGCAATAACTTATTTCCGTCCTACGCGCCGGCAGGCAAAAGTGGCAATTTGAGTGCCATGCAACGGACTCACATTCACATTCGCACGGCCCTGGCCGAGATGGAGCTGCCGGACGGGCAGGGTCACGCCCGGGCCTTTTCCATCGGCTACTACAAAACCGATGGCACGAAGGGCAGCAAGGCCGCCGTGCGCAAGGGCGGCCTCTCGGGCGGGTCGGCCAGCAGCCCGGCCGGCCCCGAGGGGCGCAGCGCCTTTCGCTACAAGGTCAAGGAGAAGGGCACCGTGCAGCTGGTGGACTGCGCCACCGGCCGGGCCTTCGCCCTCAAAATCTGCCTGCTCACCCATTTCAACGGCCGCCAAATTCAGCACGGGTAATGAAACCACGCGATATCAAAGAGTTAGAGGGCGGCTTGTACATCCTGCCCGGCGCCCAGGCCATCGTAGAGCTGACCAGCAGCGACAAGGCCCAGGACGTGAACTACGGGGCCGCGCCGCTGAGCCAGGGCGGGCTCAAGATTGCGCCCTGGGGCGCCGACAACCTGCAACCGCAGGCCCTGCTGGCGCTGGTGCACAACAACCACCTTAAGCCGCAGCTCATCACCACGGCGCGCGATTTTTTGCTGGGCTCGCGCATCGGGGTGTTCTCGCGCACCATCGTAGACAAGAAAATCGTGCTGGAGCCGGTCCTCGACACGGAGATGGAGGACTGGTACGAGTCGATTGACGGGGATTCGAGCCTGCAAAGCCTGGCCTACAACCTCGAAACATTCGCCAACTTCTTCGCCGTCCTCTCGCTGGTGAGCAAAACCCAGGTAGAGGCCGTGCAGAGCTTCGACTGTACCACCGTGCGCGCCCTGGTCACGAGCAAGCCGAAGCCCGAGAAGTACGCCCTGCACCACGATTGGCGCAACTTCCGCCCCGACGAGGCCCGGATTCTGCCCGCCTACGACCCGCTGAACCCCAGCAAGTTTGGCGAGTGCCTGCTGCACGGCCGCGACTGGACGCCGGGCCAGAAATACTACGACATTCCCCCCTTTTGGGGCGGGCGTAAGTGGACGGAGGTCAGCAACAAGATTCCGCGCTTTCACAGCAGCGGCCTCGACAACGGCTACAACGTCAAGTACCACATCAAGATACCGATGGGCTACTTCGACCAGTTTGGCGACGCTGACAAGAAGAAAAAGGCCGAGCTGGACCTGATGGCCAACATGAACGAGATGCTGGCCGGGGTGGAAAACACGGATAAGGTCTTTGTCAGCAAGTTCGCCGTGGACGCGGCCGGCAAGGCGCTGCCGGGCTGGGAAATCGTGCCTATCGAGAACAAGATGAGCGATAAAGCCTACGATTCGGTGAATCAGCAGGCCAACATTGCCCACACCAGCAGCCACGGCATCGACCCCTCGCTGGCCGGCATCGACACGGGCGGCAAGTTTGGGGGTAGTGGGAGCGAGAAGCGCATCAGCTACCAGCTGCACGTGGCCCTGCGCACGCCCCAGAAGCGCAAGATTTTGCTCAAGCCCTTCCAGGCGGCCAGCAAAATCATGGGCTTCAACCCCCAGCACTTCTTCGGCTTCGAGGACATCGACATTACCACCATCGCCGACAACCCCACGGGGAAGCAGAAGGTGGCCAACTCCTCTATGTAAGGCAAGTATATGTTATTCAAGACGGTAGAAGAATTGCGCACCTGCCTGAGCACGGTGCATAAGCAGAACGCGGACGGGATGCTCTGCTTCGTGGCCCCGGCCGAGCTGCTGCACCTGGTGCCGGTGCTGGGCGAGGGCCTGGTGCAGCAGCTCGGCAGCCTGCCGGCCGATGCGCCGGCCCACCTGCTGGCCCTGCGCGAGCAGTTCCGCGCCCCGCTGGCCTACTACGTGGTGCTGGAGGCGGCCCCCTTCATTGGGGTGAGTATGAACGACAACGGGATGTCCGAAGCTACTAGCTCCGGCGCGGCCCCTACCCGCCAGTGGATGTACAACACCCTCATCGAGGGCGCCGCCTCGATGGCCGATAAGCTGCTCGACCAGGCTCTGGCCTGGCTCGACCGCCACGCGGCCGACTACGCCGACGAGTTGGACTCGCGGGAGTACCGCAGCCGCAAGGGCCTGCTCATTGCCTCGGCTGGCCAGCTGGGCGAGTACCTGGCCACGGCCGGCAGCCGGCGCTTCTTTCTGGCCCTGCTGCCCACCCTGCGCCGGGTCGAGGACTTTGAGATAACGGACTTGCTGGGGGAGGAGCGGTTGGAGCAGCTGCGCGAGGGCCTGGCCAGCGGGGAGGAGCCCAGCCCCGAGGCGGCCAAGCTGCTGCGCCTGGTGCGCCCCGTGCTGGCGCACCGGGCGCTGGCCCAGGGCATCCTCAGCCTGAGCGTGGCCCTCACCGGCACGAGCCTGCGCCTGCTCTCGGATAACGAGGCCGTGCGCGAGCGGCAGGCCGCCCCGCCCGAGGCCCTCTCGGCCCTGAGCCAGCAGGCCGCCGGCCACGCCGACCGCTACCAAGCCAAGCTAGCCGAGTACCTGGACGCGCTCACGCCCACGGCCACCCCGCTCACGGTGGAGCTGTACGACAATTCCGGTAAACCTTCTTTCTGGGTCTAATGCTGCGCTTTTACATCACCGTGCAGGCCGTGGAGCTAACCGCCGTGACCCTGGCCGGGGTCAGCGGCTTTGTGGAAAGCCACGTCTGGTCGCCGGCCTACACCTACTACCTGCTGCTGCTGCTGCTGGTGCTGGACGTGCTCACCAACAACCTCGTGCTTCACAAGCCCTTGGTGCCCCGCAACCTGGCCTTTCGCCTGGTGGCCTACACTGTGCTGCTGAGCTTCGCCCACGGCTTTGCCGAGCACGAGAAGGGCCTGGTGTTCCTGCCGCCCCTGGTGCTGGCCCCCTTCGTGCTGATTCACCTGCGCCGGCTCATCATCAGCTTCGGCAAGCTGGGCCTGGTCGATAGCGACGTGGCCGACCTCCTGCAACGCCGCATCACGCGCCAGGCCGAACAGGAGCCGGCCGCCCCCGAGCCGGCGCCCGCCCCCGAGCCGGCCGCCCCCTTGCTCACCCCCGAACCCGCCCCCGCATGCTAACCTTTCGCCTCGACGGGCGCCCGTACCGGGTGCCCGCGACCTGGGCCGAGCTAACGCCGGCCCAGTTCTTCGCCGCCGCCCCGCACCTGGCTACCCACTCGCTGGCCGCCCGCGTGGCCGTGCTGCGCCTCTGGTGCCCCCAGCTGCGCCCCAAGTACCTGCGCCGGCTCACCGAAACGCAGCTCTTCGACGTGGCCGCCCTGGTGGGCTGGGCCTGGGACAAGCCGCTCGACACGGCGGGCGTCACCGAGTTCACGCACCGGGGCCGCACCTACTGCCTGCCCGAGCCCCGGCTCACCGACGCCGTGTTCATCGAATACGCGATGGCGCAGATTTACTTCCACCAATTTGCCCACCCCCAGCGGCCCCGGGCGCAAGCCCTTGACCAGCTGGTGGCCACGCTCTGCCGGCCGCTGCGCCCCGACCTGGCCACGGTGCAGCAAAACCCAGCCTGGGACGGGCAGCGGCGCGAGCGCTACAACGCCAAGCTGGCCGAGGCCCGCGCCCTGGAGCTGGCCGATGCCCCGCTGGGCGTGAAAATCGTGGTGCTGCACCACTTTTTGGCGGCGCAGCGCTTCCTGCACGCCGCCTTCAAAGAGGTTTTCAAGAAGGCCGAGCCCGGCCCTGGGGGCAAGGCCAAGGCCGGCGACGGTACCGAGCTACTGGAACTGCTGGCCAGCCTGGCCGAGCGCGGCCTCTACGGCCCCTACGAGGCCACCGCCCACACGAGCCTACACACCATTTTGTTCAACCTGGCCCGCGAGGCCCGCCAGCGGCGCGCAGCCGAGAGAGACGCATGAGAATTTCGGAAGCAGGGCTAGCCCTGATTAAGCGCGAGGAGCGGTTTATGCCCCGCAAGTACCTGTGTGCGGCCGGCAAGCCCACCATCGGCTACGGCCACGTGATTCAGCCCAGCGAGGCCCGCTATCACACGGCCACGCTCAGCGAGGCCGAGGCCAGCGCCCTGCTGCTGGCCGACGTCAACAAGCACTACGGCGCCCACGTGGCGGCCCGCCTGCACCGCGACGTGACCCAGAACCAGTTTGATGCCCTGGTGTCGCTGTGCTTCAACATCGGCACCGGGGGCTTCGACCAATCGAGCGTGCTGGCCCTGGCCAACGCCGGCACCACCTCGCCGGAGGTGATACGCCGCGCCTTCGGGCTCTGGTGTCGGATTACAAATCCAAAGACGAGAGTTAAAGAAATCAGTCAAGCGCTCACTACTAGACGTGCTCGTGAAGCTGCGCTTTACTTACAGAAGTAAGGGAAGGCTATTTGTCGAGACCCAACTTAGCTACAATGTACTCTGACCGGCCGAGCCTAGCGGCAGTTGCCAGCTTACCCAGCTTCTCATATTCAGCATCGGTGAAAGAAAGAGAACGGCCTTTTTTTAGGCGTTCAGGTGCTTTAGTGGGGCGGCCAGCGCCGGGCTTATTAGGGGCTTCCATAATGTGCAAAGCTACGGAAACCCAACTAATTTCTTATTCAAGAAAAATAATTTCCTAGCCTATTTTATTGTGTAAGAAAATTGCGTACCTTCGTCATGTTCCAAGTAGGAACACCCAGCCATTAGCAAGCAAAAGAGGCCACCCCTTGCAGGGGGTGACCTCCTATATAGCACCTGTTTGCGCAGGGCTACTGGTTGGGTCGTCACAACCCTATCCACCACAAAATTACATGGAATCGCATGTAAGCGGGAGCATCACGCCCCTAAGCCTGGGCGAACTACGCCAAGCTATCCTCGCCGTACTATTCGGCAACCCCCTCTTCACAGAGGAAGAGCAGTTGTTAGCTAACCACCTCACCCACGAATGCGAGGACACCGAACGCCTGGCCCGGTGGCTGCGCAATGTCCGGTTTCAGGATGCCAAACGCGGCTTCCTGGCCCGTAATCTGGCCGCTATCGATGCCGACCAGCAAGCTGTGTGCGTGAGTGAAACGGCGCAATTGGCCGAGATGGAGGCGCTCTTGCAGTGCCGACTACTCGATAAATGGCAGAAACGCCTTCTCTCCTCGCTCATGGCCAGTGCCAGCCGGATGCCGGGTAGCCGCTTACAGTGGCTGGGGCACAGCTATTTGGCCCTGCTCGAAAACCTGGGCCGAATTCCGACGCAGAAACAAGGGTTTAGCGCACTCCTAGACAACTAGCCTACTATGTCAGATTCTTCAATTAAACATAGCACTGAACAGCAGGAGCCTGCTTGGGCTGAACGGTTCTGGTTAAAAGTGCAGAAAACAGAGGGTGGATGCTGGGAGTGGCAGGCAGCTAAACTCAAGCATCGTGGATACGGAGTTTTTTGCATAGTGGGCGCGCAGGCAGTGCGCGCCCACCGGGTGAGCTACGAGCTTGCCTATGGGCCAATACCCGCTGGTTTACTGGTATGCCATACCTGTGATAATCGCGCTTGCGTGAATCCCGCCCACTTGTTTTTGGGCACACCGAAACAGAATTCGGAAGACATGGTGCAAAAAGGCCGCTCAAACCTGGGCCGTAATGTTCCGACAGGTCGGCCCAAAACGCACTGTAAGCGTGGCCATATTCTAAGCGACGAAAACTTGATAAAAGGGGTAGCTACTCGACAATGTCGGCTTTGTAGAAATGAGCGCAAGAGAAAGAAGCGCTAATGTTAATTTGCGTTTAAAGATATGAAAATAAAATATTTACAGCTGCTCGCCGGGCTCAACCTGTTGGCCAGCTGTACCACGGCCCGCCCGGCCCCAGCCACTGCGCTGCCGGCGACGACGGCCCAACTGGCGCGGCCCGACTCGGTAGCCCTGGGCCTGCCCCCGTACCTGGTGCCCGCCCCGGCCGGCTCTACGCCCCGGCAGCGCCGGCAGTGGCAGCGGGCCCAGGCCCAGAACCTGGCCCGCGCCGGGGTGCTGCCCACCAAAGTCAAAAATAGCAGCGTGGCCACGGCCCCGGGCGCGGTGGCCATCACCCGGCCGGCCTCGTCGGTGGCCGCCGGTGCCGGCAGCGTGGCCACCGATGCGCGCAAGGCCGGCAAGGGCCACGGGGCCTCGGCCGTGGGGCCGGGGGCGGTGGCCACGGCCACGAGCAGCGGCCCGGCCTGGTGGGTGTACCTGGTCGTGGCCGTGCTGGGGGCCGTGGGCTGGGAGCTGTTCTCGGCCAAAGTCGCCCCGGTGCGGCAGCTACTGCGCTGGCGCTTAAGCTGAGTTACACTAAAAAAAGCCGGCGCTAGTAGTGCCGGCTTTTTAGCTGATTACTTATCGGGCCCTTCAGACACCGCAAGGCTGCAAATATAAAGGGGTGGCACTATTGGCCGGCTACGTAGCCGGCCTTTTTCGTCCTACGCCCCGGCTGGCCATTTCACCATCTTGGGAGCATGGCAGACTACCAAGACGATTTTAAGCGCATCCTCGACGAGGAATTGGGCGACTACGCCCAGCGCGCCCTGGAACTGCTCACGCAGGCCATCCAGGCGAAGGGCCTGGTGCTGACGCAGGAGCTGCTTAACTCGCTCCGGACGCAGGTGCTGGCCGCCAGTGCCCAGCACGTGGCCACGATGGGCATCCAGTTCGAGCAGTACGGCCGCATCAAGGACATGAAGGGCCTGAGCCGCACCAAGGCCCCGCCGATTGAGGAAATCGAAGCCTTCGTCAAAAAGGTCGGCGTCAGTCACTTCCAATACGTGCCGGGCTACAAGTATGGACAGTTTCCGCTAGCCTCGAAAACGGCCATTAACCGCATCGCCTGGGGTATTGCCCGCGCCAGCCTGCGCGACAAAGACCAGGTGAAACCCAAGTCGTGGTTTGCCAAAACCTTCTACAGCAGCATCAACAGCTTCATCAACGCGGTCACCGACCGCTACCTGGCCGCCACGGGTACGCACCTGGCCGCCAGCCTCAAAATCTGATTTATGGCACAGGTAAGACAGGATAACGTCCAGATAAAGCTCGAAATCGACGGCTCGCAGTCGCGCACCGAGCTAGACAACCTCACCCGCAAGGCTGACCTGCTTCAACAGGGCCTCAAGGGCATGAAAAAGGGCTCGGAAGAGTACGTGGCGGCCAATCGGGAGCTAAGCCAGGTCAACACCCGCATGCGGGAGCTACGGGATGAAATCGGCCTGACTTCGCTCACCAGTGGGCAACTCAGAACGATGGCCGGCCAGCTCAACCGCGAGCTGGCCCAGCTCACGCCCAACACGGCCTCGTTTGCCAGCAAGGCCCAGGAGCTGGCTGGCGTCAACACCCGGCTGGAGCAGCTGCGCGCCGATGCCAAGGGCGTAAAGGAGGAATTGGGCAGCGCGGGCGGCGGCTTTGGCGACTTCATTAAAAAGGCCGTGGGCTTTGCCGGTATCCAGCTGGGGGTAGAAGCCGTGGTAGACGGAGTAAAAGAAATGGGCAAGGAAATCTTTGCCACCACGGCCAAGTTTGAAACGTTCGAGGCAGTGCTCACGACGGCCCTAGGCGACAAATCAGCCGCGCAGTACGCCATGAGCCAGATTGCGGACCTAGCGGCCAAAACCCCGTTCTCGGTGGACGAGCTGACGGCCAGCTACGTCAAGTTTGTCAACCGGGGCATCGTGCCCACGCGGGCCGAGATGCTGAGTCTGGCCGATGTGGCCGCCTCGCAGGGCAAGAGCTTCGACCAGCTCACGGAGGCGGTGCTTGACGCAGGCACCGGCGAGTTTGAGCGGTTGAAGGAGTTTGGTATCCAGGCCAGCAAGTCGGGCGACCAGGTGAGCTTGTCGTTCAAGGGCGTTACCAAGACGGTCGAAAACACGCCTACGGCCATCAATGCCGCCTTGGTGGGCTTTGGGCAACTCAATGGAGTAATGGATTCTACCGCTTCCATTTCGGCCACGCTGGATGGGCAAACCTCTAACCTGGGCGACACGGTAGACCAATTGGAAGTATCCGTCGGCAAGGGCCTGCGCCCGGCCTTCGTACTGCTGCTGAGCGCGGCCGGGCAGTTTCTGGACTTTCTCAAAAACTCGAAAGCGCCGCTAAACGAGTTTCTTAACTACTTCCTCGACCTCTACAATCAGTCGCTGGCCGTGCGCGTCGTAGTGCAGAGCCTGGCCCTGGGTTTTCAGAATGCCTTTGCCCTGATAAAGGGCACGCTCGGCTTCTTGGTGACAGACCTGATAGCGGCGGGTAAGATCATCAAGGGCACGTTTACGCTGGATTTCGGCCTTATCAAGCAGGGCCTGAACGAGGGTGCGCAGGGGCTGGTAGATGCCGTTAAGAAGACGGGCACCGAGATAGGGCAAAACTTGAAAGGTGCCCTGACACGGGCCGCGAGCACCGATAAAATGGCCCTGCTGGGCATATCGGCCACCGATGCCAAGGCCGCTGCCGATTCCTACGACAAGGCGGCCGAGCGGGTAGGAGCCGCCGCCAAGCTCAAGCAGGCGGCCGACGCGGCTAAAAAGCTGGGCCTGGAGCAACTCAAGGACCGGGAGGCCAACATTCGCGCGGCCCTGGCCCTGGTGGCCAGTGGCTCGGCCGAGGAATTACGCCTCAAAAAGCTGGAAGTGGCCGCCAAGCGGGACATCGAATTGGCCGACGAGAAGAAATCGGCCTCGGAGCGCAAGGTGCTTCGGGCCGATGCCGTGGCCGCCCTGCGCAAGCTGGACGAAGAATACGAGAAAAAGCAGGCGGACGCGGCCAAAAAAGCGGCGGCCGAGCAGGCAGAAGTCGCCAAGAAGATTTCCGACCTCAAGGCCGGGCTGCTGGCCGATGAAACCGAGAAAAAGGTACAGCAACTGCTGGCTGCCGCCGACAAGGAGAAGGCCACGGCCAAGGGCACAGCCGAGCAGATTGCCGAGCAGCGCCGGCTTATCGACGACAAGCTGGCGGTTGACATTGAGGCCGAGCGAATGAAGCAGGCCCTCAAGCAGCAGGAGGCCGAGCTGGATATTGAAAAGCGCACCAACGCCCTTATTGTAAACGAGTTCGAGCGCCGCGCCGCCGATTTGCAAACCGCCGCCAAAGCCGAGAAACTCCAGATTCTGGAAACCGACACCCAGGGGGCCGAGAAGCGCCGGCTCATCGAGGCCAAGTTGCAGCAGGATTTAGGGCTGCTCTCCCGGGAGCGGGTGGCCCACGAGCAGGAAATTGCCGACCGCATCCTGGCCATCGACGCCGATATTGCCCTGCGCCGCCTCGACCGGCGCCGGCAGTTCTCCAACGAGTGGAGCGAGCAGCGGGCCCAGGCTGACGCCGAAGAGCAGGCCGTGCGCAAGGCTCAGCTCGAACAGCAGTACACGGCCGAATATTTTCAGGAAGGGCTCAATACGGAGCAAAAGCTGGCTATTTCGCGCAAGTACTTGCAGGACAAGGAGGATTTGGAAAACGAGTACAACGACCGCCGGCAGGAGCGCGAGAAGGCCGGGGCCGAGTTTGGCACCCAGCTGGTGAGCACGACGCTGAGCACCGTGGCCGACTTCGAGAAAATTGCCAGTGATAAGCAGCTGGCCAAATTGGACAAGGATAAGAAGGCCCGCCTGACCAAGCTGGATGCCGAATACAAGGCCGGCACCATCAGCAAAGACCAGTACGAGGCGCAGAAGGCTAGTATTGAGGCCAATTACGACGAGCAGACCCGGCAGGTGAAGAAGCGGGCGGCCGAGAAGGAAAAGGAGTTTAACGTAGCCCAGGCCGTGATTGCCGGCGCCCTGTCGGTGATTAAAGCCTCGCCCAACGTGCCGCTCATGATTGCGGCCGGCGTGACGGCAGCGGCCGGGGTGGCTAAAATCATTGCCACGCCCATCCCCGAGTTCGAGAAGGGCGGTTTCTTCAGCCGCGTCGGGCAGGGGCTAAAGCAGTACGCCCGGGGCGGGCGCATCAACGCCAAAGCTGGCGTGGCCGACGTGGGGCAGCGCCACAGCGGCGGGGGCATCCGCATGGTGGACGGGGCCACGGGCGAGCACCTGGGCGAGTGGGAGCGGGGCGAGGCGTACATGATTCTCTCCCGCGACACCTACGCCAACAACAAGCACCTGGTCGATGAGCTGATTGATACGAGCCTCTACCGCGGCGGGGCACCCGTACGCCGTCCCCCCGGCTACTTCGAGGCCGGGGGCACCTTCGCCACGCCCGGCGCGGCCCCCAGCGGCGCCACTACGGCCCCGGCCGACAGCCAGCAGCTGGTGCAGGCTGTAAATCGGGTAGAAAATGCCGTGCGCGCCCTACCCAGCCGGCAGCATATTCTCTGGGGCCAGGAAGATACCATGCAGGTAGAGCAGGGGCTAAAGGAGCTGGCTGAGGACCGCCACCAAGGGGCTACCAACTAAAAACTGCCCCACAAACTGCCCCAGTTAAAATAAAAAATGCCCTCACGATAGCGTGAGGGCATTTTTAGTGGTCTCGTTAGGAATCGAACCTAAATCTAGAGCTTCGGAGGCTCCTATACTATCCGTTGTACTACGAGACCCGGTGCGGGGCTGCAAAAGTAACCACAAAAGCGGACGCAGCCAAACCTGGCGGGCTATTTTACGCCGCGCCGCACAACCCTGGGAAGCAAAAATCGGTTAGCTTACTCTGAACTCGTCATTTTAATTTCCACATGGATTCCACGAAGAAGACTCTCTACACGGCCGATGCTACGGCCGTGGGTGGCCGTAGCGGCCACGTGCGCTCGGCTACGGGCATTATCGACCTTGATATGTCGGTGCCCGAAGGCCTCGGCGGTAAAAAAGGCGCTACCAACCCCGAAGAATTGTTTGCGGCTGGCTACTCGTCGTGCTTTCAGCAGGCCCTGCTCGTTATCGCGCAGCGGGCTGGCGACAAGCTCGACCCCCAAACGGAGGTAAAGTGCTCGGTATCGCTTTTCCAAGAGGGCGAAGGCTACGGTCTGAGCGCCGTTCTTGACGTAGACCTGAAGTCGTTTGACCAGGCCAAGACCATCGAGATGGTGCGCGCTGCCCACAAAATCTGCCCCTATTCGGTAGGTACTCGTGGTAATATGGAAGTAGAATTGAAGGTGAAAGGCGAAGCTATTCCCGTAGCGGCCGAAGAAAACGCTGGCGTAGCCCAGGGCAAGTAAGCGCCCGGCATTATCCACAAAAAAGCTCCTGCCGCACATTGCGGCAGGAGCTTTTTTGTGGATAATGCTAAAAAAATCAGCTGAAGCCCAACACTGGGTGCGGCTGGTAGGGGGCCTCCAGCCGCTTTATCTCCTCCGCTGAGAGCGTGATGCCCACGGCGGCCACGGCATCTTCGAGGTGGCCGGGCTTGCTGGCGCCCACGATGGGCGCCGTGATGACGGGCTTGCTCAGCAGCCAGGCCAGCGCAATCTGGGCGTTGGGCAGGCCCCGCTCCTGTGCGATTTCCGATACGCGGTCGGCCACGGCAAAATCGTCGTCGCGGCCGTAGAGGCTCTTGCCGAACGCGTCGGTTTTGGCGCGCTCGGTTTCGTTGCGGGCCTTGCTGCGGCCACCCGTGAGCAGGCCCCGCGCCAGCGGCGACCAGGGAATGACCCCGATTTTCTGGTCGGCGCAGAAGGGCAGCATCTCGCGCTCCTCCTCGCGGTACACGAGGTTGTAGTGCGGCTGCATGCTCACGAAGCGTGTCCAGCCGTGCTTATCGGCCAGGTACTGGGCCTGCGCAAACTGCCAGGCAAACATCGACGAGGCGCCGAGGTAACGCGCCTTGCCGGCCTTCACCACGTCGTGCAGCGCCTCCATCGTCTCCTCAATGGGCGTCTCGTAGTCCCAGCGGTGAATCTGGTATAAGTCCACGTAGTCGGTGCCCAGGCGCTTCAGGCTGGCGTCGATGGCCTGCATGATGTGCTTGCGCGAGAGACCTTTGTCATTCGGCCCCGGCCCCATTGGGTTGAATACTTTGGTGGCCAGCACCACCTCGTCGCGCTGGGTGAAGTCGCGCAGGGCGCGGCCCACCACTTCTTCGCTGGCGCCGTTACTGTACACGTCGGCGGTGTCAAAAAAATTGATGCCCAGTTCCAGGGCTTTTTGGATAAAGGGACGGCTGGCTTCTTCACCGAGTGCCCAGGGCCAGCGCTCGGTGGGGGTGCCGTAGGTCATGGTGCCCAGGCAAATTTTAGAAACCTGCAAGCCAGTATTTCCTAAGCGGGTAAATTCCATTGGAAAAGGGAAAAGAGTAATCGAATAAGAATCAAACCAGAACGTCCTGCTCATCTGGCAGTCACGCAGGGAAGCATCGCGCTTGCGCCGCTAGGGTTACTAGGCCAACGATTCGAGCGAGGTGCTTCCCTGCGTGACCGCCAGATGAGCAGGACGTTCTTGATACTTATTAACCCAAAAAGCCCGTCTGGGTTACCAGACGGGCTTTTAAAACTAGCGTGGCCAGGCTGCTTACGCAGTCGCCAGTACTTCTTTCACGCGGGCGGCGGCATCCTTCAGCAGGGTGGCCGACTTCACTTGCAGGCCACTCTCGTCGATGATGCGGGCGCCTTCCTCGGCGTTGGTGCCTTGCAGGCGCACGATGATGGGCACCCGGATATCACCGATTTTCTTGTAGGCTTCCACCACCCCGTTGGCCACGCGGTCGCAACGCACGATGCCGCCGAAGATGTTGATGAGGATGGCCTTCACGTTCGGGTCCTTCAGGATGATGCGGAAGCCCGCCTCTACCGTCTGGGCGTTGGCTCCACCGCCTACGTCGAGGAAGTTGGCGGGCTCGCCACCCGAAAGCTTGATGATGTCCATCGTGGCCATGGCCAGGCCGGCGCCGTTCACCATGCAGCCCACGTTGCCGTCGAGCTTCACGTAGTTCAAGTTGTTCTCGCTGGCTTCTACTTCCAGCGGGTCTTCCTCGTTGGTATCGCGCAGGGCCACGAAATCTTTGTGGCGGTACAGGGCGTTGTCGTCCAGGGTCACCTTGGCGTCTACGGCCAGGATTTTGTTGTCCGACGTTTTCAGCACCGGGTTAATCTCGAACATGGCCGAGTCCGTCTCGTCGTAGGCCTTGTAGAGAGCCGTCACAAACTTCACCATTTCCTTCTGCGCCTCGCCTTCTAGGCCGAGGCCGAAGGCGATTTTGCGGGCCTGAAAGCCTTGCAGGCCCACGGCGGGGTCGATGAATTCCTTCAGGATTTTCTCGGGGTGCGACTCGGCTACCTCCTCGATGTCCATGCCACCCTCGGTGGTGTAGATGATGACGTTTTTGCCGCTGGTGCGGTCGAGTAGCACGCTCATGTAGTACTCCTTGGTGGGGCTTTCGCCGGGGTAGTACACGTCCTGGGCAATGAGGACTTTGTTGACCAAGCGGCCCTCGGGGCCGGTTTGCTTGGTTACGAGCTGCATGCCGAGAATTTGGCCGGCGATGTCTTTTACCTGCTCCAGGTTTTTGGCGAGCTTTACCCCGCCGCCCTTGCCCCGGCCGCCGGCGTGAATCTGGGCCTTAATAACGTACCAGCTGGTGCCGGTTTGCTCGGTAAGCTTTTTGGCGGCTTCTACGGCTTCTTCGGCAGTGTCGGCGGTGAGGCCTTCCTGCACGCGCACGCCGTACTTTTTCAGGATTTCCTTGCCTTGATACTCGTGAATGTTCATCGGAGGGGGTAGGGGTGGAGTATTTT
>Ga0160428_1000250_pt1 | contig 65594 bp, 71 predicted proteins | sample SolpanmetagenomM_FD_108198 | JGI IMG/M metagenome (GOLD analysis project Ga0160428, IMG submission 108198) | Solar panel surface microbial communities from Lawrence Berkeley National Laboratory, California, USA - M | ecosystem: Engineered > Built environment > Solar panel > Unclassified ... | reverse complement strand
GTGAGGCTGTGAACTTGAGGATCTCTGCGAAGAGGACGGCGGTAGATGGAATGTAGCGCTGCCCGTCAACAAGTGGCATTATGCGACTGTAATGCATGAAAAGAATCAAAGTACTGTTCTGCACAGCAAGCTGAGGCACGTTAGTAGGATTTCTTGTACAAGTGCCGCTGGACACACCAGAACTAAAGAGAACGTCTTCATTGTGGTCGCGCCAGAGACGCCTGAGTTCGAGCCTGTGACCGCCATCTGGACGCGAAGTATGAAGCAAAGCGAATCAGAACCAGCTGCGAATGTGGGGTGTTGTCGTAAATGTCGTGGAATGAGATCGTCAAGCTAGCGTCAAGCTATGCTGAGTTATCGTCACGGCTTTTGGACGGTCAACCCGCGAGGACCAGCTCGCGCGCCTTGGGCTGCGAATACAGCTGTGAGACCAGCAAGGTACTTCGTTGAAGGTACTGATAAGCAATTTGCGGGGACCTGACTCGAGACCGCACTTTCCCTCTTTAGACATTTTGAGGCCATGAACATAACATATTGCTCGCTCTGCGCAGAGTGTCTCCTATGGCTTCTCGTTGTTAGAACTGTGAATGCCAGGCATATGTAGTGCGCTACCTTTCAGCGGGTCACAGATCACTCCCAACCACGATCCTCGCGATTTGACATAAAAGCCATCGCCTTACGAAACACAGATGAAACAGAGTCAGGTCTATTTGCAAGAGACCTTTGTTGCTTGACCTCTGGCTCTGCGTAGGACTGCAAGATCTTGCCCATCTGGACTTTTTAATTTCTCAACCGTGATACCCCCAATCTCTTGGAAACCTGAGCGCTTAACTACAGACAATGGATGAGATCCACTTCTCGAAAAAGCCATTTTGACAAAGTCAATCGGAGCAATCTGACGCCGCGTTACATTGCTCGAAGTCCTCTGCAATCGCCGACTATAGTGATTCAGCTCCCGATCATGCTTCGGATCTGTAAAACGCAAGCAAGCGTGGTGATTGTGACGGGAACTTTTCGGTGTGGCAACCAAGAGCTGCGAGCAAGCTTTCAAGCTTAGCATTTTCGAGCCACGAGAGCGCCACGGAATACGTACTTACATAAAGTCACTGACATTGAGCTGTTTTGGCATTGCTTCCTGCAACTTTTGCTCGTGGTCCTTCCCGGTCTAATTAGGACATCGATATCGTGGCTTTGAATGCCAACGACCTGGAATATTGGAATACGCGTATCCATTTCCTGTAGCATGTGTGGCAGATTTGACTGGGCGAAGTAGCTGGATGTACAGGTCGACAAATAAGCAACGTCTCCAAAATCTGACTTTATGACTTTGTAGATCACCATGTAGCAAAGCTACTATTTATATCAGAGTCCACGCCCTCGCTCGCCCAACACCTGCTGCCAGTGTATTAGCTGCTGCGGCTCATCGGATAGGTAGGTATTGTGCTCAAAGAATAGCTAATCACTTTTCCTTTCCTTTTCAAGTATAGTACAATAAACACATTGCAAGATGTTTCCGTTATCATTGTTGCTTGTCAATTATCACCATTTGCCATACATGGTCATCACAAGATTGCTGTCAAAGTCGAGGCATATAGTAAGACTACCGAAACATGGAAGTGCATCGAGCTTGGACTGCCAGACACTGTAACATCACATTACTAAAGCAGCCCATAGAGCGACGTCCGTATGAGACTCGACACAAAGGCACAAGGTCTGACAGCCACATCACTGCACATCGCCAGTCACGGCCACATTCACAAGAATACTTGCTTCGCCGCAGTGGCACAGTCACTCCGTTACTTGACTTGTCCCTTCCATTGGTACGTCCAACTCACCGCCACAAGCAGTAATTGTGGTGGGATGCTGACACTCTTTTGCCTAGAATATCATACAACCTTGTCGGCTCCTGAGCCTAGCAGCATCTTCGTTGTGTCTGTCGCCATAAATTCATTAGAGCATCCTTCACCAATCGACTCCTCCGCCACATATCTTGGGCTCATATAAGCTCGAACTGTTCTCATGCAGCATTCTTAGTCGCTCGATCACTTCCAGTATTGAGGAGCTTATCTTTATATTTCCACATCTCGCCATCGGCAGTCAGGAAGAACCACTGACGTCGAAATCATCCTTCGAACAATCCACTCCTTCTCATTTCTTGAGCTCGGCTTAGTATGGCGGTTTACCACGCATCATATCGTCCATGATCATTCCATGACTTCTGTCCCATGGCGCTTACTTCGAATCAGCCGACATCGCCATCGTCGGTCAGGGAGGCCACTAAATAAGAAACCATCAGTCAGCAGATGCAGCATCTTGTGCTTGGGGATATGCTTCTGTCGTCTCTCCCACGACCAATCTCACGCATCGTATCGTTCCTCATCGCCGAGCCACAACGTCAGTCCTGGATGATTGGGTATCATGGACATCTGGTATCGAAGTTGTCAACCTGCGATAACACTCAACCAGCATGCATCTGCGCTGGCCATCATCGTGAGTGGAGCTGTTGGACATTGGCAAGTCTGACAGAGCTAAGAAGGGTAAGCCGTCGAACTCGTGATGGTTCCTTCCTGCGCATTCCATCCGCTACTCGACCACGCCTTGGCAGAACCTAAACTACACGCCATGGCCGACAAGCACATCAAAACCAACCAATACCAAAACTCCCTGCGCTCATGCAAAAGAATTTCGCGGAGTCGAACGCTCGGTCAGGTACACGCAGCCTGCGCGATTCCCCTTGCCAGCATCATCGCCCACTCTCTATCACAGTGACAAAAAGACATCAACAGGCCTCGAGCGACGCAAAAAAGTGCAGTTTTTCTTCAATCGGTACGCCCGGAGGTTGACTGCTTAACCTTACCTTCCAGAAGTTGTTGGGTAAGAGCGTGTCCGCGTCGGTGATTCAGCGTCGAAGTGCAGAAACAGCTTGGACCAAAGACTCCGGCTCTAACTCTAACCACTAGACCAAAGGTCCAGGATTGTAGGCACGCTTTGACCAAGGGTCTGCTGCTGCGGTTGAAAGAACAACTAATTGATCCTTTATAAATGATGGATCGATTGCTCAGGGCGCTAGGAAATGTAGCGCTTTAGGCTTGCAAATTACTGCACATTGGTATATAACAAAGTTGATGATACTGATATTGGAGATTAGTAGTCCTTCAGCAGACTTTCCAGTGTTGCAACCTTTTCACCGCATTACCTGCCTACTCCGATGTCCCAGCGTATAGCCACTTGACTTGTTTCTGCGCAGTCGATAACCAAACCGCGACCCGCTCCAACACACTCTCGGTGCCCAATTCACTCGCTCTTGTCGCAACCAACTGCATTGTCGCTTTCCTCAGGATGCGACACTCCAGATTTCTCAGAATCTACTCAACCGCATTATACAATGTTGCTTTCCTCAATATGCTACGCTCCAACCCTTCAAGAATTTACTCAATCGCATTCTGCAACGTGGCTTGCCCCAATATGCCACACTACAAGCTTCCAAGAATTTACACAATCGCACTCATCAATATTCACAGTACTCATCGCTCAACGCTGTCCAAGATATCCACAAGAGGCTGCAGACAGTGACTGCATGAATACTACTTTCAAGATGTCTCTGTCCCTACGCAAATATTGAACGCGCCCCACGCCTAACTCAGCAGCCTCTCACAAAACAATACTCGCATTTCTACAGCAACAACGTACAGCGGCAGTTCGCGCTCTCCTGCCAACAGTACTGGTCACGTTCAAGAATTTCATAAAGCTTGAACGCTGCCGCAAGCCATATACCTGATCCCTCAGCCGCATCGATGTACGCCCAATATGTTAGAAATTTCGTTGTGCTACAGCTTGCCTGATGTGGTAGAAAGACCAATAATGTTACTGCCACCTCCCGTTCACAGTGGCATAAGCTGATCGCGCCACCTCTCAACATCACTGTCTGAACCTTGCGAGTCTCGGCCGACACGACGTGCAACGACATGGTTGGGAGCAAATGATGTGACGGAAACATGCGCGTATGTTGAGATTGCTGAGGCGCCATCTGAGGTATTGAGTATGGGCATTAGATGAGTGAAAGCATTACGGCGACACAAAGCAGAAGTCAGAGGCAAAGCTACTAAGGGTACTTTGATAGAGCAATATTGAATAAGAAAGTATTTGTTCTTGTAGCAATTCTACGTGGTTGAAAAACTTGACAGTGATGAAATGGTGCGAATTCGATTTGCGCAATGCTTTCATATCATTATTTCCAACATCCTGATCAAGGACATTGCATTGTTCACCACTACATATAATCACATCCATCTCACACCAAAACTCAAATCATACCTCCCTTCACTTCTTTCCCTTGAAAGTCCTCAGCGGATCGGGCTTCCTACCTTTCGCATACCCCTCGCCCCTCTTCCCTCCACTCTTACCTCCTCTCATCTTATTCCTGGCTCTCGCAGCTCTAATCCTATTCTCACCACCCTGCTTCACAAATCCAACAAAGCCTCCTTTGCCATCTCTTCAACCCGCCATTAGCCTCACCATCCGCGTTCTTCCCACTCGGCATCAAATACTCCGGCACATGTCTCATTTCCGGCCTGACCTTCGCCGGTCTCAACTCAGCATCATGGCGCAAGAACTCTCTGTCTTCCGGGTTCTCCTCCAAATGTCGCTTCAGACGCTCACTACGCAACATTTCGCTGCGGAGTTCTCTGATTCTTGCTTCGCGCACTGCTCCCGGCGTAATGGCTTTGAGGCCGCTGTTGACGCGGTATTTGAACCCTTCCAGCTTGGCCATATCGAAGTTGTAGGGTTTAATTCCTGCGCCGCGTTTAGCTTGGGCTCGCTCGATTGCGGTGAGGACGATTGGATCGTGTTCGGTTGAGGGATGCGTGAGGTGGCGGTGTTTGTGATAGAGAGCTGTAGGAATTGCGAAGGAGAGGGCGAGGCCAGTGGATGTCGAGCCACGTGCGGTACGGCCGATGCGGTGGGTATAGGAGGATGGCGTGAGTGGAAGGTCGAAGTTGAGGACGAGAGTAACGTGATGGAAGTCTATGCCACGAGAGATTGAGAACTCGGTCGAATTTGACTTGGAGCTCTTGGACCTTTTCTGCTTCTTCTGCTTTGGAGGTGAAACCGAGACGATTTCGTTGTCGGAACCAATCTCCTTGTCAGAGCTTACATCAGGCTCTGTAGCTTCTAGTGCGTCCGCTGTGTCTTCCTGCTCATCGTCATCTTTCTCCTTGTCTGTCTCAAGATCTTCCTTCTCTTTCTTCTCGTCCTTCTTGGCTTTCTTGGACTTGCGCGTCTTCCCTTCTCCGGCATTCATGACCTCGTTCTCGTCACTTGCAATGAGGATGTCATAGACATTCTTGTTGAACTCCTCCACGACATGTATCCTGCAGTTTACAGGCAATTCCGAGTTCAATACACAACTTTTGATGCCAAATTGCTCCAGAAATAGTTTCACCCTATAGCATCTATCCACGTCTCCAACGAAGACTATCGCTTTTCCCTTGACGAGCTTAAGCTTGAAGAGCGCATATAGCAGAAGGAATTTCTCATCTTCTCCACATTTAACGACGTATTGACTGACATTGTTCCCAGCAGTCTCTTTTTCCTCTTGTTGTAGGTCAAGTACCACAGGGTCGCGGCAGAAAAGACCCTTCAGCGTGTCGACTTCGGTGGTGAGTGTTGCGCTAGCCAAGAATGTTTGTACGCCTTTTGGTAGGAGAGTGACAATGTTCTGGAAGTCTTCTTCGTAGCCATAAGACAGTACCAGATCTGCTTCGTCGATCACAAGATGCGCCAGGTCTGTCACCACGAGTGTTGAGCTATTGAGGTGTTGTGAGATGCGGGATGGAGTCGAGATAACAATGTCTGGAGAGGCAGCGAGGAGGGCTCGTTGTGCAGGTTCGGAGATCTGTGGTGTAAGGTTTACAGTTCGAATGTCTTTGGAACAGTAAGCAGCCAAGGTGGAGATAGATTTCGTGACTTGACTGGCAAGCTCTTTCGTCGGCACAAGGATGATAGCGGTCGTGCTAGGTGTAGACTTCGCATTTGCGCGGCGCTTGAGGATGGATTGAAGGATGGGAAGGACGTAGGCCGCTGTCTTTCCTGAGCCTGTCTTTGCTCGGGCTGCAGTTTTGCGTTAGCAGACAGTATTAAGCTGTCTCAGCTAGCACATCTCACTCACCAAGGATGTCGCGGCCTTCTAGTGCCAGAGGAATCGCCTTTGCTTGTATAGGTGTTGGAGCAGCATACTGCTCTTTTGCAATCGCTTGGAGAAGTCTTGAGTCCAGTCCGAGCTCTTCGAATGAAGATGGTGCTGTGGCCGTAGTCTGCTTCTTCTCTTCAGTCACCCCCTCCGGGACGTCATGCTCGTTCAATTTACGCTTCATGGTGCTGGGTAATGAATGTGGTAATTAGATGGTGACAACTGAAAACAATCAGAAAAAAGTCAGGCAATCGTCTTTCTGGCGGGGTATCGATAAGGAATGATGAATCTGAGACAGAAAGGGGCTAAGATGAGACACGGCTGAAACAGGCAATTTTTTGAGCACAACAACCACAACACTGGCAGACGTCTGTGAGACTGTGAAGCTTCTGATTGTCTTCTATCATCACCCTTCCTCTGCAGTGAGTCTGCACCACGGAGCAGCTCTCGGCGCCAGGCAGCAGTAACAACTTCGGTGTCTATATCAGATAGCGGCGCGAATTCGAGCCTTAGCGGACTCGCGGCTTTGCTGCACACCTGGTCAAACCTTTGTTTACTGGTGCCACCAAGGTCTTTGTTTATATGCCCAGTCCTTGCGCGAGATGTTGCGAACCTGCGAGCGGCCTTTGACTCTTGTTGTGGAGAGACTCCAGATTTGGGCACCAGTCACCAAGGCTGTGTGAGTATTCGCGCTAGATGTGCACTGTTGTGAACTGCGATTTCTAAATCTCATCGTGCTGGGATACTGACAACCTGAAAGCGAGAAAAGATAGCGCGCGTTGCTGAAACAACAGGGCTGGTCGATAGATGTCTCGTTGAGACCAAAAGCAAACACGACCTTCGCTGTGACATCTTGGCACTTGGTCTTGCAGAAAGAAGGCTGTTCAACAAGGCAGAAGTGCTTCGCGCTCTGATCTTACTATTCATGCCACTCGCGCTGCAAGAACCGCCAGATGTTATCTTCATCGCGTTGTTATCAGTTCTTCGCCTCGGCCGTTCCCTGTTAGACCTTGGGTGCTTCTTGATATTGGGTCTTTGTCGTGTAAAGAAGCTGAGCTCGAAATCTCTTTCTTTCCTTCTTGTTCATGTTTACGGGGACTACTGCCATCTCGTATTCTTTACGTCTTTTGGCCATGATAATAAGACTGTTGTGCCCGCCTCTTCGATCTCATCTTCGGCAGACTCATTCATGGCTTCAATGCCAGCGTTCTTTGGACATCTTCAAATCCCAAAATCTTGTCAACGTTGTGTTGCGCCTTTGTCGTTGTCGCTGACGGCGTCTGGCTGGACACGAATCTCGTTGATGGAGGTGATGGAGGAGGTGGACGATGAATGCTTGAGTAGTCTGCAGGTATCTGATGGTTGAATTTGAGGTTCTGTAAATGAGGCAGCTGTCTGTATTGTCGTAGATGTTGAAACGAGATTCTTCAATTCCTTTCCTGTCGTATGGTGCCTTCCTTGCCATGGCACTTGCCTCACCAGGTCATAAGCATGTTGGCACCTTCCCTGACTGTCTTGACCTCCAATAGAACCTCTTTGGGAGGTCACTGTTGCTGCTGCCGCCGTGTAGGTCGTGGAATAGTGACGGTACACCTCACAAGGATGTTTCAGAGTGGTTATAGACTATCGCCGTATTCATATCGCCAACAGCCCTTCATTGAGATGGTGACCTTGCTGTTGCTCTCATGATGACCGCAGTGCCTATGGCAGGCTTCACAAGGTCGCCGTAGCCTTGGTCGTGCTCACCCTGTGTGGCAAATCTCCGAGACCTGATGTGAGGGACGAAGGTTTGATAGTGTCGCTATTACAATCTCAGTCCATGGCGGTATGCGACACAAGTAATTAAACGCTTTGGCCTGTCTAGCTATGCTATGCTATCTCTGATGTTGAGTACTTGAGACTAGACCTGGCTGTCGCTGATGTCGCGGACCAAATATCACACCGGCACTGTTCACACCTACACAGACTACCATATCCTCCCGCCGTCAGAGCGACCATCTCGGCGATGCCACCTTCACGATACTGCGACACTGGTGGCTATCGTCGCCGTCAGGCCTGTCGCGATAGTCCTTTCACACAGCTTCGGTCAAGGTCATCACATTGCCATCAACCAAACTCTCAAGACGCTTCTATTCGAGATTATACTATACTACTGACTACCGATTATCCTAGGCTACCTCAGCACACTATACACATCTGTACTGCCCTCATATCGCCGCCGCCATATCTCGCCGCCTCTACCTGTTGTCGTGCTGGAGATCTCTACCCTGCCGTCGCTGGCCTCGAACCGTTCGGTACCAGCCCAGTATTGGTCACAAGTTGTCGATCTGCTACAAATCAGGCGAGCAGAAGACCGGTTTTCTGGTTGTTCCTATGGGATCAACGCTCGTTGCTGGGGTTGCGCCTAACAACAGTATATTATGTCTTTCTCTCCCGCATCTTCCTCTTTCCTTCCTCTTTCCGTCCTCACCGTCACCAAAATCAGTTTTTACAAGTACGTTTGCCAGCACCATCATCTTACATTATCATCATCATCATTAGAATTACTAACACCTCTATACCATCAACACCACCAGCACCACCCACACCAGCACCACCATCATGCCTGCCGACCTTTCCGCCCGCCGCCAGGCCAGAGAGACTCGCCCTCGTCCTTGGCTTGTCAAGTCTTCGTAAGTTCATCAGCACTCCTCACAGCACCTTCCAGGCCTTGTTGGCATGTCGACCATGCCTTCCTTCTCAATGCTGACGCATCTGAGATACAGTTCTTCCTCCTCTCGCCAGTCCTCAGCGTAAGTCCATGGGCAACAGTCACAACATCCTCGAGAGCTTTGTTCTAGGTTGATGCCGCGTCGGTTCCCACATACTGACATATGAGATACAGCGTCCTCCCTTTGGACACCATGAACGAGTAAGTCTATCAGCACTCCTCACAGCCCTTCCAAAGGCCTATTGCTGCGGAAAAGACGCGTCAGTTCTCAATGCTAATCAAATGGGATACAGCCTCATTGCACTCCGTGCTGCTCGCGGTGATGGCACTTCGGTGCCTCCCACCCACCAAGATAAGAATCTGGGCAAGAAAGAGTGAGTCTACCCTATTCCCATCACTCTGGGATTGTCTCCCATCTCATCCACTTCCCACCTTCCAATATGTCAATGGCACTCTTCACACCTCATCTTCGCCTCATGCCACATCGCAGATGTGTCTATCTCAGCTGCTGACATATCGAGATACAGATGTACTACTAACGCAGCGTAAGTTTGATGGGGTCCCTCACACCGCTTTCTGGTTCACTTGTCTCCTTGGGAAATACATCAGTTCTTTGAATGCTTCTCTTCGAGATATCTGCTCTCTCATCCGATTCACGACTTTCAATCTCGTCTCGAGGCACTTCACACCCCAATCTCATCTCGTTGTCACGTTGAATCTGCATCAGCTCTGGATACTAACGCAATTGAGATACAGTCCCACTATGAACGACCTCTGTCCCTCGTAAGTCTCTTAGCACTCTTCACATCCCCTTTCAAAATGTTTCCAAGCTAACGCGTCTCTGCAGCCTCCGGCGCGACTCGGCAGTCGATCTGCAACAAGAGGTGGTCAAGAAGTCCGCTGTACAGCGGATGAACGATTTCATCCTGGCGGATCTGGCTGACACAGAAGCAATGGCAAGAGGGAAACAGCACAGCGCCGTGCGCAAGGCGGCTCGCAAAAATCGTGGACTCAAAGTCTCTTTCGCCGAGGCAAACCCAACCAAGGAGTTCTTCAGAGATGACGAACCCCTCCTCGTCGCCCTAGAAAGAGAGAAGACTGTGAAGATGCGTCCCGCGGCAACCGAACAAGACAGGCCGGCCCTGGTCAAGAAGGTCAAGAATGTGGAGAAACGATTCAAGATCAAAGCGAAGCTGGCGATCATGAAGTTGGAGGACAGGTGGAGAAGGTGATGTCCTTGGCGATGAAGGGGTGAAAGTGGAGGTGGTCAGCCTAGTCCCCCGCGCCGGAGAGAGATTGAAGCACAGATGGGGGCATTCAGTGCTAAGGGGTGAAAGTTGAGGTGGCACAGCCTAGTCCCCCGGGCCGGAGACGTTCAAGATTCATTCATTCAAGAGTTCAAGATTCATTCATTCATTCATTCATTCAAGATCACGAGTCCAAGATTTCTAGAGTTCACGAGTCAAGAGAGAGTTGCGAGTGTCATTCATTCAAGAGTCAAGAGTCAAGAGTCAAGAGTCAAGAGTCAAGGTTCAAGAGTCAAGAGTCACGAGTCAAGAGTTTCAGCTGGTCTGAGGTTATGGAGTATGAGCTACGACGACATGTTTTCACGACTTCCCTTCACGATGACACGAATTTCCTTTACGACGACATGGTTTCACGAATTCTCTTCTGGTTTTCACGATGATACGACTTTATGACATGGCGAAGAGCTGGTCTCTTCATGGTGAGAACACTTCCAACATTTCCTTCTTCGATGCCGACTGTTAAACTTACTTGCAGTCATTCTTTCCACCTACCGAGGAGCACTCACACTTGCATCACCACACCGAAGACCCTTTCAGCTTGCGAATCTGATGGGAGCGAGCGTACTTCCAGCCACCACGCTGCCTTTCTTTCTGGACCTTTGGGAGCGGGCATACTTCCAGCCGCCATGCCACGACTATCTATGAGGATCACTTTCATCAACGAGTGGTCCTAACAGGAGCAAGCGTACTTCTAGCCACCACGCGCATTCCTTTCCGACACCACGGGAACACTCTCATCAACGAGTGTTCTCACGGGAGCGAGCGTACTTCCAGCCACCACGCTACGACACTCTTTTACAACGACTCAAGGACTCTCACATTCCGACTCTATTGGGAGCCGGCATACTTCCAGCCACCATGCCACGACTATCTTTTACGACCTGACGGACTCGTGGAACTGGATCTTGAGGAGACGGAGGAGGAGGGAGATGAGGATGAGGATAAGGAGTTCAATCACGGATGGGGGCATGCAGTGCTGGATGAGGAGTAGGAGCACAGATGGGGGCAAGCAGTGCTGGAGTTGAAGGGGTTGAAAGTGGAGGTGGTTCAGCCTAGTCCCCCGGGCCGGGGAGATGAAAAGACAGAATAGCAAAAAGTCTGAAAACGGCAGACTCATTCGCAGTCGAAAAATTGTGAAGGCAAAACAGCTCAGATTAGCTGAGGTATGATTTGGGAACGACGACGGCGATCGTTGTGGATTTTTGTATATATGAGCTGTCAGGTCTTGGTTCGCTGCCTTGATCGAAAAGCTTTGTTTTCAATTCATCTTTTTCTTTCACTTCTCTTCACTTCTCTTCAGTGTAGTTTCCAATACAAGTGATTCTCCTCTTTCCTTTGCCGTCATTTCTTATGCTCAAGTTTGAGTACGACTGTGGCAGTGTGCTTCACTAGAACGACCTAGTCATGGTGTATTTCTGGTAAGGACTTTGTGAGATCGAGGAGGCACGGCAGTGGTCTTGAGTGTTGTTTGAGCACTTCATGTCATTCCTATATCATATCTGCTACATAATGTGATACCAAATTTCGAGGTATCTCCACTGCCGCCATATGACTACTCCTAGGACATGCATACTCTACTCATGGTGATGGGATGATGATGTTGAGGCATCCATCTTCCTTCTTTGAAATGCATGTCCAGGCCGTCTTCTTCTGGGATGAAGCTACCTCCCACTGAATTGCAATCACCCATGGCTGCGTCATACCATCCTTCGTGCTGGCTACTCAGTACGGTAGTGCCGTTCGTTCTGCAACATATCCTGCTAATGATGAGGTTTGCCAAAACGTCTGCTTTGGTCATTCGAGCTTCATCTCTTTCCGAACAGTTTCTGCCCCATCTTTGACACTTTTAGCACATCTCGAAATGTCAAGCTAACTCTCGTCTTCCTCTGCAACACACCATCCACAAACGCCTCTTTGTCGCCTAGCAGCTCCCAATTGATAGCCGGCTGTTCGCACTCATCGTCACCAAGTTCACCACCCGATCCTTCTTTCAAGCCAACGTCTCTATGTCGCTCTGAAATGCCGTGTAGAAGAACCTCATAAGCTTCTCCCTTCGTGATCAGCAAACTCCGCTCCTCCTGCAGTATCCTGTGTCTCGGTCGACCTCTTCCTTTCTGCTGCCCTTCCTCATCTGTACTCTTCTCCCACAAATCAAGCACAATCGGTGCGCCCAGACTCACAGTCGCAACAACATTGGAATATGCGCCGCCATCTTCATGTGGCATGATACCTTGCCCTGCCTCATATTCATTCACTAAGCAGTGATTTGCTGCGCCATGTTTGGTGCCTTCGAAGACTTTTAGCGCGTCGAAGCGTTGACAGATTGGTTCGGCGAGCCAACTGGGCATGGAGGTGGCGGAGAGGAGCACATTTTGCGGTGTGAGCTGGGTTGGGTAGACTTGGAGGCGGCGACGGCTTAGGTTCACGTAGCGAGAGGAGTGGATCTGTGTGGATGGCGTTAGAGGATGTGGGGAGATGTGGTGAGGAAGGTGAAGTATACACTTTTGTGAGGAGGTAGGCTTCTTCTGAGGCGCTGATGAAGTTGGGAATGTAGTAGAAACTTGGTGGTAGGCCAGGGATGAGGTAGTCTTCTAGCTTCATGTTGCTGTCCGCTGCAGACTGGTCGTGAGCGGTGTCTAGCATCATGGAGGGTCGCGAAAGACCGTCGAGAGTTATTGTTGACAGTGAGAGTATCAGGTAAAAGTACAAGGACTATGTCGCATTCACCCCGCTTCAACCTACTAGGTTGTCTTTCTTATCTTGTTCTTCCACGAGACACTCTTGTGTTGCTACACCGAGTCAATCTTGTAGTACTACGTGTCGTGCAAGGTGCCAGCAATGATAATAACGTACTACACTGTGCTATTCTGTGACATATGTGAAACATTGTATATGTAACGTAATACAGCCTCTTGGTACGCCCAAAGAGGGAGGTGACTCGATGTTCCACAAGCCGCCATCGAAGATATATACATCACTCCCCTCCCCTCAGTTTCGGAACTGTGACTTGACTGTAAGAAGTGATCCTAATCAATATCTATCTTCCACGCCCAGATGTCCTCCCAAAGATCAGGCATGGACGACGATTCGGACAAAGTCACAGTAGAAGGAGAGATACTTGAAGAGACCTTCCACTCTTTCATCGTCGCTCGACCAACCGCCGATAACAAGACAGTGGTGGTCAAACAATGCAGAACCAGACAAAACCCATGGGCAACAGTCCGTTGGCGAGATGAAGTCGAAATTCTCAAAGTCATAGCTCTTGGACATGTATGTAACTCAATCACCAGCTTGACAGCACACAGAACGCAGTTCACTGATCTCTGATCCAGAAGAACGTCACTCAGATCCTACAAAGCAACCAAGCAGACCTTACAATCACTCTCCGCCACGAGGCCGGCTCGAGCCTCGACAGACAAACCGATAACGAGGACCTCTGCACTCTCACACCCTCTGACAGCTATCATCTTCTTCGTCAAATATCCTCGGCACTCGCTTTCATCCACTCAAAGTCCATAGTCCACGATGATGTAAAGCAGGAGAACATCATGTTCACCTCCACACCCTTCCCTCATGCCGTCCTCATAGATTTTGGTGCTGCTTTCAACCAAGAAATCGTTGGTAAGGATTACTGGAAGCTATCTGGTACGCCAATGTATATCCCGCCTGAGTTTCTGGACAAGAGGAAAGGTCCGGAGGGAGATATCTGGGCTTTTGGTGTCACGATGTTGTTCGTCATCAGGAAAATGCTGTTACAAGACATTGGTGTCTTCATACCGCATTTGTTTATAGATCCTCCAACCACTCAGTCAACTCATACGAGAACTCAGTTGACTGAATGGTTCGAGGATGTTGTGCAGGAGGGCGAGGTATTGGAGGATATTGGTGATAATAAATTTATCAAGAGGATGTTGCTTTGGCGGTTCGAGAGCAGAATTACGGCGGAGGAGCTCGTGAGAGAATTTATGAACGGAGTGTAATGGATGAAGAACTGTCGTGCAGGACTTCTGCAGCTTTTGGGTTACATAGTTTATTTTGTGTTTGAGATGTGTTTCATGGTACCTGATACATGACTCAAGAAGCCTCGATGGATCTACAACTTCTTACTATCAGCTTGTATCCAATATCTAGATCCAAGAATTCTATTCAGTATCACATATCTAAAAAAGTCCTCATCCACACCGACAGAGACATCTAGCCACGTATACTCCACATCACGACAGACCCAGAACCCTTTCAGACCATCCCAAAACAATGGGCCCCAAAAAAGCCTCCTCCTCCAAAGACAAATCCAGCGCATCTTCATCCACCTCCAAACTCAAACCCGCAACCTCCATAAACGTCCGCCACATCCTCTGCGAAAAGCACTCCAGAAAGGAAGAAGCGCTCGCCGCCCTCAACTCCGGCAAGTCCTTCGCCGATGTAGCACGCGACTTCTCCGAGGACAAAGCAAGACAAGGCGGGAGTTTGGGGTGGAAGGTGAGGGGCAGTTTGTTGCAGGATTTTGAAAAGGTCGCGTATGAGCTGGAGGTTAGTACGGTTAACGCACCGAAGTGGGGAGAGGTTAAGACGGGAGAGGGCTATCATATTATGATGGTGGAAGGGAGGAAGTGAGTGGTTAGGTGTGATAGGGAATTAAGCTTATTCCAGAGTACGGGTGCTGGTGGTGCGGAAGTGACGCCTGGACTATGACAAGATAGCACAAGAATAACTCGACGACTAGGCTTTTGGGAGCACATTGGTAGGATCGTAAACCAGCGCAACGGATATCAGATGGGTCTTCTGTGGTCAAGGCGAGTTCCGTTGCAGGAAGGGACCACCCACAACCACCAATACCGCCCAAGTCGCCCAAGTAGAAGGCGACTGCAAAGCAACTCCATTCGAAGCAAGGGAGTGATCATACTGTGGTTAGCGCAGGTGACAAGATTGCGTCACTATGTATGTTGCGAAGCGGCTGGACTTGAGAACTGCAGACATGATTATGCACAGTATCATGACAAGGGAAAGACATTCCGAGCTCTTGGGAACATGGGAAAGCAGAGAGTATAATGCTTAAGCACAAGTTTGGAGCTTTTTATGTATATATCGCTCGTACGAAGTGGAAGCTAGCAGTTCGCAGGATTGTAGCGGAGTCAATGCCTCTTCTCCTAATAAATTACACTGCCGTCCTACCTGCTTGATGGAGCTGAGAGTGCCAACCATTCGACCATTCTGCCCAATCCTTACTCCGTGCCCAATGCTTTGCATGCAAATCTCAAACCACTCTCGCCAGTACCGTATGCCTTGCTGCTCTACGAGCGCCATTAAGCCTGTCTCTTCGCCATTCAACAGCTATACTCTTCCGTGCGTCGAATAACCAGCAGCGCCTGAGGCAATAGCCATGGCTGGTTCGAGTATGAAGGGCTGCATATGATGTGCAGCTATCCCGTCACGTCTCGCCGTCAACTTCACTGGTCTCTGTTTGCGCTTACTCATCGTCGTACAGACTCCTCAAACTCGTCCTCGGGCAGCACATCCTCCTTCTCATTCCCACTCGTTCCTTTCGTCCCCGAAAAGGCTGGTGCACCAGCATACAATTGATAACTCTTGCCTGATGCGTCTGCTTCTAGTTCTTGGCTCATTGTGATAGGCCTGTTACCTCTAAAGCGCTTCCTCATATCAACCCATCCTTTTTTACATGCAGCATAGGATTTCTGGAGCTGTTGGCATTGTGTAGGGAGTGTGTCGCGGAGAGGTGGGCGGAGACAGTCGCCGGGCTTATTACGTTCGACGAACACACAGTCAGAGTATTGTAAGCAGTGAGCAAGTTCGGAGCCTGGTCGATTGTGTTAGTGGCAATGTTCTGCCATGGTATTGGTGGCAAGTCTATGGAACGCCTGGATGATGGACGTCACATACGAATGTCTTTACAAGATGATGGCATTTTGTCTGTGAATACTGAGACTGGGGTCGATAGGGGATGAAGAGAGTCGTGCTTTGGAACATAAACGGAACCTTTGATCTGAAACACCTCTCTTACATCGCCAAGAGATTCGACCGTTGGCACGTGTTTAAGTCCCGCAGAGCCTCAATTCGATAGCATCATCGTGAAGTAATTGTTGGATGAATGTCGATTGCTCCTTCCTCATACTATTTTGACCGTGATTTCTGTATGGCTTGATATTCTGCTAACTTTAGATTCCTTTGTCTTTTACGCTACACTCTTTGTCCTAGACCCTCACCTCTACCATCAACAATGGCCTATATACCTTTCATTGGACGATTATTCCTCAATGAATACTTCGCGCTCTTGGGCTCAATGGTCCTCATTGGACTCGAGATCTGCGTCAGAGTCATCACCCTCGCCCTTCCTGAGCGCCTGCTCCGTTGGCTGTACCACCAATCCCGTTCTATATTCAATTTCTTCAGCTCCCCCAAAAGCGAACAATCCCAGACACATAAGAAGAAGATTGCAAACCCAATTGCACAGGCGCATGATTTTGTCGACCTTTGTGAGCTGTATGGCTACTATGCGGAAGAGCACGTCGTGCAGACTGAAGATGGATACCTCTTAGGAGTGCACAGACTAGCCTGGAAGCCTGGTGAGGAGGGGTCACACGTCAATGCTGGCCCAGGCAGTCTTCAGAAGAAGGTCGTCTACTTGCATCATGGTCTCATGATGAACAGCGAGGTCTGGGTGTGCCTGACGGAAAAAGAACGATGCCTTCCCTTTGTCCTTGTTGAGCAAGGATACGATGTCTGGCTGGGCAACAACAGAGGCAACAAGTACTCGAAAAAGTCGGTACGCTATTCTCCCACCACTAACGACTTTTGGAATTACTCCATCGACCAATTCGCGTTTCATGACATCCCGGACACCATCGAATACATCCTTTCGACAACGAAGCAGGAATCATTGTCATACATTGGCTTCAGTCAAGGCACAGCTCAGGCGTTCGCAACACTTTCTATACATCCCACCTTGAATGAGAAGGTCGACGTCTTCATCGCCCTCGCGCCAGCCATGTCGCCTCCAGGTCTGGCTAATGGCATCGTGGCCTCCTTTGTCAAGACCTCGCCTGAGATTCTTTACTTGGCATTTGGTCGAAAGAGTATACTTAGCTCCGCTGGTATGTGGCAAGCACTGCTCTACCCGCCAATATTTGTGCGCTTCATCGACATCGCACTCAAGTTTCTCTTTGGCTGGCATACCGCAAATATATCTCCCAACCAGAAGCTGGCTGCCTATCCTCATCTGTACTCTTTCTCCTCCACCAAGAGTGTTGTTCACTGGTTTCAGATCATTCGTACTGGCACATTTCAGATGTTCGATGACGAATTGCAGAGTCCCTTGAGTATCATGGAGGGCAGCAGATTCTATAAAGTCGCCAGGTTCCCCACTCGCAACATCAGGACACCTATTGTGCTCGTATACGGAGGATCCGACAGTTTGGTGGACATTCAAGTAATGATGAAGGAACTTCCAGCTCACACAGTGGCACAAGAAGTTCCTCACTACGAACACCTGGACTTTCTCTGGGCGTCTGACGTAGACAAGATGGTGTTTCCATCTGTCTTCGAGGCACTTGACCTACATGCAAAGGGTATTGGTGGCAAGGAAAGTCGTTACTCGCGGCAATTCAGCATAGCAGGTCCGAACCCTTTCAGACCTGCTCGTGCGAGTTTGGCCAATATTCATCACGATGAGGTCGATCCTAGTGACTCTTTTCATCCAAGATCGATATTGAAACGAACTGACCACAGCCTTAACGGTTCAAGAAGGACTAGCATGACCGGCGGTATGAATGGATTGACGAATGGCGATACGAACGACGAAACCCACGGTATGCACTCAAACGAACCTTTCCCTCGAAGAACAACCACTCATTGGCATAGCATCGACATGACATCCATTTCTGGAGGTGTTCCTACCATTCCACGGAGGAGCAGCGTAAAGACACTAACCTTTGGCGATGTGCCGGCTCTTGAGATCAGCCCCGTTGGCAAGGTATATGATCCAGCCTCACCTGACCCAGCCTCGCCAAACTCGCCACCATCCCTAGTGACTGTAGTGGGAGAGATAACAAGAACACCAAGTCCAAAGAGCATTGTTTCATCTGCACCTATTGTCGAGGGTCCTCTTCAACCTACACCGAGCAAGATTCCTCGTTTGCCTGCTCGTCCCACCCAAATCCAAATTGGGCCTTTGGAGCATGGCCGCGTCTTTCGAGCTCATACTGCGTCTCACTATAACTCTCATGGCATCATTGCGTCACCCACCAGAAGAGCATATACCGAGCCTTACGTTGGCTCTTATGACATGATGGTGTCGGCCGCGAGAGCAGCTTATAGAGTTGCGAGTGCAGATGTTTCGACCACACAAAATGCAGAGATGATGAAGCCATTGAAGAAACTGACCTGAACTCACTAATAGACTTAGACTGCACAGAATTTTTGGAGGTTTATTGGCACTGTATGAATAGCCGTATCACTATGTACATATCATGATTAACGACCTCGGATGACATTCTTCTTACACCATTTGTGAATTCTCCAATGCTTGGAGAATGGCTTCATCCATCATGTCTTGAATTTGCTCATCTTGATCCTCATCGACTTCTCATCTTCCTTGTCCTTGTAATCATGCCCAAAACACCAAACGCCTGCCCGCTCAAACACAAAAATTGCCCGTCGTGTCTCTATGCATCCTCAAATCCTGCTGGAACAGGTTGCCTCGCTCCAGATGGAACTGCGCACATTACATTAGTATTTATCCTGTTACAAATTCCGATGAAAGAACACACTGGGATATGTCATAGGAATTCTAGGTCTTGGTTCCCAGCCATATGCTCTCTTGATTGGTGGTGCCATGACGAGCATGAGAGGTCCCATACTGCCGATGACGACGGAGAAGAAGATGGCGGGCTTTTCGTGGGCGGCCCAGCGGAGGTAGCGTAGAGGTGTGCGGAAGAAGTGCGGGTAGGCGGATGAGTGTGGGTTGACTGGGTTTGCGGGACCTCCTGGAGGCAGGTTGGTTGAGGTACTCATGTTGTGTTTGTGTGTGAGGTGTAGGTAGGAGCGAGTGCGATCGGGGTGAGTGTTGTCTCTGAAATATGCCGGTACTGTTTGTGAGGTGAAGGAGGGATCTCGCTCGCTTCGACGAGGTTGCAGATTGCCAAGACCCAATGTGACTGGACCCTTTCCTTAGATATGAAACACCTACATACTTGGCCTCATTTGACATTGATACATCCTCAATTATATTGGGCAATCATGCGTTCGTTACTGGCTTCGCTCCTGGCCGTGTGTCTGATGGGTGTTGTGAGTGCTCTGAGTGCTACTGGTGGCAGGCTGCTGGTAGTTCTGGACGATGTAGCAGACAAGGACAAGTATTCCCAATTCTGGGGGGATTTACAAGGTGAGCATATATAACAATGCTTGCTTTCCACGAGCTATGCTAACACACTCCCCTACGCAGCTCGCGGATTCACAGTCTCCTACGAGACTCCCAAATCAGAGCCTGCTCTCTTCCTCCACGGCGACCGCGCCTACGACCATCTCCTCCTTCTTCCCACCAGACTAAAGACTCTTGGCCCATCTCTCGCACCAAGCATCATTTTAGACTTCGTCAAACAATCAGGCAACCTCCTCCTCGCTCTTTCCTCCAACACCCCTACACCTACAACCCTCGTCTCCCTGCTTCTAGAACTAGATATCCACCTCTCCCCAGATCGCAACTCCCTCGTTGTAGACCACTTCAACCACGACATCACATCGGCTAGCGAACAACACGACGTCCTACTCCTCACCCACCCTGCCCCTCTCCGCTCAGATGTCAAGAACTACTTCTCCGGCGACGGCGTGCTCGCCCTCCCTCATTCCGTCGGCCAAGTCCTAGGCAATACCTCTCCTTTGCTTGCACCAATTTTAAAGGCGCCCAGCACAGCATACAGCTACAACCCCAAGGAAGAAGCCGACTCATCCGAAGAGCCCTGGGCTACTGGCAACCAACTCTCCCTTATCTCCTCCATGCAATCACGCAACTCCGCCCGCATCACCATCGTTGGTTCCTCCGAAATGCTCGAAGATGCTTGGTTCGCGGCTGAAGTCCAAGCAAGTGGCAGTGGTGACCAGAGTCCTGGGCCAAAAGTCAAGACTGCGAATAGAGAGTTTGCCAAGAAGGTGTCTGGATGGACGTTTCAGGAAATTGGCGTGTTGAAGGTTGGAAGGATTGCGCATGCTCTGAATGGTGGCGATGATGCACATAGTCCAGTGAACGCTACACAGATTGACTCGGTCAGCCAGAGAGTTGGTGCTGCTATGGAGTTGGACAGGAAGATATATCGGATCAAGAACGATGTGGTAAGTACCTTTCACCTCTACCAATAATAAACTCAAAGACTAACACATCTACCCTCAAGACATACACAATCGAGCTCTCCGAACACCACTGGGACCACCTAATTCCCTATGTACTACCTACCACCGACTCTCTCCAACTCGAATTCTCCATGCTGGACCCCTACCACCGTCTTCATCTCACGCCCACCAAAGCTTCCAGCACCAACACGACCTCGTTCACAGCCACTTTCCGCATCCCAGACCAACACGGCATCTTCAACTTCCGCGTCAACTACAAACGTCCCTTTTTGACATATATCGATGAGAAGGATACGGTTACAGTCAGACATTTTGCGCACGATGAGTGGCCGAGGAGTTGGGCGATTAGTGGTGCGTGGGTGTGGATTGTGGGTGTTTGGGGCACTGTGGTGGGGTGGGCGTTGTTTGTGGGCGTGTGGCTTTATAGTGCGCCGGCTGAAGAGGAGGAGAGGAGGAAGGGGAAGAAGGTGCAGTAGTGCGTGAGATGACGGGAGGGAGAGGAGAAAATGGAGATGATAAATAGATGCAATGGTATGGCAAAAATAGAAACTCGTTATTTGATTATTTGTCGTGAGTGATGTTGTTGTGAGTGATGCTAGAGGAGTTAAGTCCTCTGTCGTGCTATAGAATAGATTAATAACGCTAATAGGAATCTCATATCCCAGGTATCGATTGCCCAAGATCCCATATTTTTATGAAGTCGAAGAATAATCAAAAGCAGGGCGTGAGGGCTTCCCAAGTGGTAAGCAAGTATCCTGCAGAACGCCGACCAGTTCAGATCCCAATCCAGCCCGACCTGAGATATCACAATCCGACTCCAAGTCTCAACGCCTCCAGCACACTCCACACCGATACTCCCATCCTCTAAACCACCTGCACATCTCCATCATCCTCCTCATCCTCGTCTGCACTACTCTCCTCCCATGGCAACTTTGAAGCCTTCGAACTTGGTGTATAGGGTACCAGAGGCTTTCCAGACATGTTCTGCCCCTTGGCTGCAGGAACATCCCCGTCATCACTTTCATCCTCTTCCTCCTCTTCATCTTCCTCCATTGCACCGTTTTTACTGGGTGTGGAGACTACCACAGCTCCTTTCCCTTTACTCCAAGGCATATCCTCCTTCTCAACCTTCACGCAAGTAAGATGTGCAATCTGGAAGCTCTTCGTATCAAGCATCGATCTGTTCCTGACCAGCTCCTTCACATACCCTTTAACACCCTCCTTCATCAATCCAAGCTGCTCATCCAGACTGTTGCGTGCCTTCTTGCTCATGGGAAAGAAATGCGCGAACCCCTCGATGGCCACCGCGTCGAGATATGCGTCACCTCCAGCAGCGACGGCTGTATAGAATACATACCCTTCGTCTTCGGCGTAGCGCGTCGAGTCGGCACAGATGTGTTGTCCCACCCAATGTCTGTACAGATTCATGGCCATCCATGCAGTGATCTGGCTGGCATATACGTCCATTCTTGTGTGTCCTTGGAAAAGGATGGTTTGCCCACCAAGACCGACATTGGGCTGCGAAGGGCGAGTCAAGTGCGAGGGATAATGTCCCAAAATAAGCCGCTCGGCGTCGATCTTGTCGTCGCGCAGTTTCTTCCATTTGATCTCGCACAGAGCACGCACGCGATCGTCAATGTCATCTCTTTCCTTCACTGTGCCCCATTGCCCTACCATGTGGATCACGGCTTCTCTCATGATGACTTCGCTGTGAAGGCGCATCGCCATTGCGGCCCAAATAGTGGCGTTCGCGCTGATGCTGCGCCAGAGGACTTGGCCTTGCTTGATGAGCGCGTTCTCGAGAGGCAGAGAGACGACTTTGAGGGAATTGACAGCGTCAGCGACGTCGGATAGGCCGACGATGTCGGAGAGGAGTTTAGGGAGTGTGGAGTCGTCGAGATTGAGTGATTGGGAGTAGTAGGCGCGAAGGAGATTGTCGTAGTGTTTGTAGATGGGAGAGGGGAGGCGGCCGTTCTCGATGTCGGGATCGACTGTGTTGAAGCCTCGTGGGCGGCCACGTTCGTCTAGGACCTGTAGGAGATAAGAGTATTAGCAATAGTCGAGCGGGGGGAGAGATGATGTAGTAGTGCCTACTCTGAGATGCAAACCTCCAACACCTTCCTCATCTTCAGCTGGAAGCCTGAGCTCAATGCGGTACAGGGTCCTAACACCCTCTTTCTTGGCTTTCGGGCTGAGCTTTGCGGCGCGGTCTTCGAGAAGTAGGCGGGCAAAGTATGGTGAGTGCATGCGGAGGGTGCGGGCGTGGAGTTGGTAAGCGCGACTGGCAGAGAGGAGGATTGTCACATCGCCATCTTCGAAGTGAGGGAAGGAGTTGCCTTTGTTGGTGGATTTTGAGGTGGTGGTTGATTGATGTGAGGTGGTCATTTCGACATCGGAGCTCATTGTTGTGGTTGATTGTATTGAGGTGAGTATTCGAACGAAGTTGTTCTATGGCAGCGGAAAGGTATGGGGAAGACGCGGACGAAGTAAGTTGAGGTGGGCGAAGTACGGGATGCGGTTGAAGGAGTTGCTAAACAAAGTCCTTAATTGCTCTTCCACGTGGCGGTCTCCAAAAAAGAAGGAAGAAAGAAGGAAGCGCAAACCAGCAAGATGTGGAGTAACGGGAAGGGATCACGCGATAATAAGTGATGAAGAGGCCAACGGAAGTGAGGAAGAGAGAAGTAGGAAGAGGAAGGAAAAGGCTCAGCTTATCAAGACGTGTGTGGACCTTCGTGCAGAAAAGTGAAATGTGATGACAGTAATGCTGAACGTGACCCTACACAAGTCGCCGCCTCGATCGGGGAGGGGGAATTCTCGCAGGATGCCATAAAGCGATCGAGTCCACGGTCTGCGTCTCAAGGCAGGCATTCCCTCTTTATGATACTGCGTGCTCAGGTGTGGCAGAAGTCTCTGATTTGGCATGTTCCACGGTACAGCTATGCGTCAAGAATCACGCTAGGCAGCAGGGCAGTTACAAGACGCTCGAGATGGAATGGCCTGTTGTTTTTCTCCCAAAAAGGTTGGTGGCTGCTCTAACTCGATGTGTTGTACAGGTCGTGCATGTCTGCAAAAGACGAAACATAGCTGAAAACACGCTAATGCAGAGCACAGAGTGAACCACGGTTCATCTTCAGTTAAGCTCATTGACATCGGGAGTCCAATGAGTCCTCCATCATCCAAACACATCCATTATACACCACTACACCGCCGCCCACTCACACGCAGACATCACCACAATGTCAGCCTTCTACAACAAACCAATCTTCACTCTCTTCGCCAACCTCGGCGCAATCGGTGCTGCAACATATTACCAAAGTCAAAACATCAAGTTCAACCACGAAGAGAGTGAAGCAAGATTCGACGAGCTGGAAGGTATTGCCTAGTCCCCCCCTCCACTTAGAAGGATATCAGATCTGTGGCACAAAAAAAGCAATGCTAAGATCTGCTCCACAAGGTACATTACGAGGACATATTGGACTGATAGAAGATGCGCTGGATCGGTTAGAGGGCAAGAAGGCGAAGGAGGGTGAGACGAGTAAGAAGGATCAGTTGTACGAGAAGAGGACGAGAGATGAGAAGAAAGGTGAAGGGAAGAAGTGATATGAGATTCGATGAGGTGGCGACGGTTTAATATACTCGTCCTGGAGCCACACGAATAAGATGCTCTGACTTGCAGGAGAAGGATTTGTATCGTTGTCAGAGCTATGCTTCAGACAAGTATCTAAGACTTTGATCATATTAGGAGGCCCTGTGTTCCGGACACTCTTTCTAGATTTCGCGGACTGGCGATAACTTCGCTATAATGTGGAAATACTGTACTATTACTAAATATCATACTACAACTTAGCATCGTTAACCTTTTGTAATCTAAAACCCCATCTCGGCGCATGAATCCTAATTGCCTCACCCTTTCCAGTCTTCTTCTCGATCACCGCCTCTTTACCAGTCAACCCAACCAACCTTCCTCTATCCTTCTGCTTAAACCCCGAATCAACAGGCCACATCTCCACCTCCTCACCCACCTTCAACCCAAGTGGATCCTTCTTATCAACCTCTTTCACATCCTCATCTACAAACCCACCCTTGGCAATCCCCTCCTCAACCTCCGCCAGCACCACCTTCCCAACCTTCACCACCTTCTTCAACCTCTTTATCTCCTCGTCAAACCTGCCTACCCATGCCCAAGTTTTAGGAAACTGCTCTTTGGTAATCACACTCTCCATCCCGCCTTTCCCAAACCCAACAAGCCAATGAAATACCCACACTCCCTCCACATCACACATACTTGGTCCTTCTTCTCCAAGCACCCACTTCCTACCATCACTCAATATCGTCTCTTCTACCAATCGAAACGCTTCACGTATATGCACCAACGCTGCCGGTCTATTCTTCCTAACACTTTCCTGACTCCACGCCCTACCCGAGAACTCCTGGCGATCAGCGACGAACTTGGCATCTTTCATGACTGGCAAATCTGGCGGGATCAGCGCACTAGCTTTGGCAAAGACGCTGTCGATGAAGAAATGGCTCAAGAGGGCTTGGATGGCTTTAGTCTCCGGTGTTGAGGCAGAGAGAGGCGGGCCGATTGTTATGGTTTTGCCTGAGGAGTTGGTGAAAGAGGTGGAGGGGTAGAGTGTTTCTAGTTTTTGTAGGATCAGGCGAGAGTCGACGTAGATGTCGCGCCCAATGGACAGGAGAGGGATGCGGCGGTAGTTGATGTTCAGGGCGGCTGTGTCAGGGCGCGGTAGAGTCATTGGCTGAAGACATTGCGTGTATGGGATATTTCTGATGGCGAGGTACCAGACGATGCGTCGAGCATAGGGCGAAGAGGGATAGTGAAAGAGGACTATGTCGTTGGATGGAGCCATGGTGAGAGGGTGTGGTATATTGCAAGTACGATACTATAAAATGAAAGCGAAGAGATAACTGAGGTTATTATAAGAGATTTGAACGCGAATACAAGCATGATGTGTTGATCGCCTCGGCCCAAGGCATTGGAAAAGGTGGGGTTTGTATAGTGATTACCAGTGCTGAGTCGTTATACTTACATGTTCATTGCCTAGCCTAGATTTCCTCATTCCCAAATACCCAATTCCATGAAGAAGACGTCCTTTTCTTCCTCCTTCTCACCGCTCAAATTCTACGATCTTCTCGGTCGACTTTCTTCCCTCTTCACCTGTCATACTTCTCTTTACATCTTCAATGTCTGCCTTAGCTTCCAGAGGATTTGTCTCCATCAAGTCACCTTCCTCTCCATGTGGTGCGGCTTCCGCATCTGCTCCCTCCAACAGATCGCGGTCGTCCTCGCGTACACTACGCCTTTCTGCACTGGCTGGATCATTGCCCAGATCAATATCACCTTCATCGTCTTCTTCGTCGTCATGTCTGGTGTGCGTGCGTGAATCATATGGTGCCTCGTCCATGCGTTTCCGGACCTCCGCAGCAACACGCATGCCATCTGTAACGATGTTGTCAAGCATACCACGAAGACCTGTATGACCTGGAGGCATGACTCCTCCTGCTGATCCGAGTTGAGGTACTTGATTCTGTTGCGGCCGAACATTGTTAAACGTAGTGAGATTACCTGACATTGATGCTCTTGGTTGAATTTGCATAGCTCCAGACAGGTGGAATGAATCCGGGAACAGGGTATCGAAAAATTGCTCGAGCGTTTCGTCGGCAAGGATGAGCATACGGAAAGTCGGGAGTGTGATGTGGAGTGGTTTGTTAGGATCGAGAGCTGCATTGGCGGAGATTGATCCTGTCCTCGAACCTCCTCCTATACCCGGCGATGTGGCAGTTGATCCCGATGTAGGCACAAGTGAGGGCTTTCTTGCCGGATTGGTGGCGCTATCTTCAAACGAAAGCAAGTCTTCCTCATCCTTGTTGATGTCCAACTTCTCCATGTTCTCGGCGGCAGCAGTATCTGCACGTCCAGGATCAGCATACTCGAAGCATCTTCGAATGAAGCCAGAAATTCCATTCAAGAACTTGAAGTCACCGGCCTCTTCAGAGTTCTCGTCGATTGACTCTGCGATTGACGATTGGGTACCACGTCTTTTCCTGCCCGGTGTTGTTGGCGGACCGAATCCTCTGCGCGACAGAAATAATAGACCTTCAGACATCTTGAGTATACCCTCGCGATCGACCTTGCCAGTCTTCTCATCATCATAGAGCGAGAAGAAATACTCGATGGTAGCCATGATATTCTTGTCGCCTTTGACATTGGAGAAACCTGAGACCACGTTCTGCAGACTAAGCTCTCCTCTTTGATCCACATCCCAGGCGCCGAATAACCTTTGCATAAAGTCGTGGTCGGCTGGTTCTGGCTTGTTAGTTCCCCATTCGCCTGGTCTTCGCCCTTCGGCAGTGTTATGTGACATAGGATTGTGCGGTGAGCCGGCCGCATCGGCTTGTGCCCATCGGGCAATGCCTGCCAGAAACTCCCTGAACGCGTCGTAGTTCATTTGTGTTGGACTCGGGCCAAGGCCAACTCTTCCCATCTCAACTGTGCCATTGCTCATGCCGCCGGTAACAATTTCGAATGCTCGCATAGATCCAGACTTCGCTCGTCGATCGTGTTCGCGTTGTGCTACTTCCACACGTTGCTGTCGCTCGTATAATATTCGGTAGAAACCGTCATACAGGAAGCCAAGGTCTTCCGGTGATAATTTCTTACTATCAGGACCAAGATTACGCAATGATGTACGCTTTGTGAAATTCTCGATATTCAGCAGTACCCCATCCTTGTACTTAGCTCGTTGCTCAGAGATAGTCTGCTGCGTGATGCCAGAAAATTCTTGCAACGCGACAACCAGAAGCTCCTGGAATCTTGTGATCGCACGCATCTTCTCATTTTCCGAATTAGGATGCGCCGACTCATCGAGTCGTGAAAAGTATGTCTTTAGTATAGAGATGAAGCTGCCATCATCCGTAGCGTCGAGAAGCTCCTCCCCGTTGATGCGCAAAATAGCGAGACCAATTTGAAAGAGCATGCGAGGACCTTCAACAAAGAAGAGATCGAGTACTCGAAAAGCGAAGACAAGAGGCATTGAGTTGATGTAAAGCGATAGGAACCAGGGTAACGATACGACAGATAGCTGTATGTCGTATTTCGTGAGATGCTCCCATAATACAGGCATTGTCCTTTCGACTAGCGATTCGAAGACTTTCTGATCCAATAGAGTGCCGTACATGGTAGTTGAGTAATATCCAGGTAAAAGTCGATCACATAGTACAGAGAGTAGATAGAATGCCTGTTCTTCGGATGTATAGCTGCCAGAGATTAGCAGATCGATCAGACTCAACGACAAGACACACCTACATCAAAATGGCAGCAATTACGATATTCATAGCTTGACAATAACCGACCGACTCATTCGTCCAACTATACGCTGTGAGCACTCTCCGCAGCCTCCCGATACCTTCCTCACTTTGGAAACCAGGATACTCAGGCAGACTTCGGTTCAGATCCTTCTCAATTTCATCAATAGCCATAGATCCTTGTCCCTCATACTTTTTCAGCGTATTCTTATAAAGATTCGGGTCATTCAGCCGTAGATATATCGACCCGGAAGAGAGTTCCCACATCTCTCCTCTCAATCGATTTGGCAGGCCAACTCGAATGAGCTTGTGAAAGTTAGGCTGCCGTACAAGTGTCATGTTTCTTCCATTCTCCATCAGATATTCGCGCCACAATCGCATCTTGCTCTTGTCTCGTAGCTTACGCGCATCGCCAGGATATCGGAAGATCATGCCTAAGCCAGCATCTGGTGGCTGGCGTTGCGGCTCGCCGTTCTCTGTACCATCCTTTGCTTTGCCCTCTTCACTTGATAAGAAGTATTCAGAATAGCACGCAGCAGAGACTACACGCAGATTAGGTAGATCCTTCGTCCCCTGCCTCAGCCCTCTCTTTAAACCATCACAGAATCTTTCACAAGCCGGCCTACTGCCCACCAGCTCAATCGTGAACTTCCTAGGCGGCATCTTGGCTTCTGCACTGCTGGCTGGCGCAGCAGCACCACTCCACGTCGTCAACGATAGCGCAAATTCGTGACTCTGGCTTTGTAATCTTTCTACTCTCCGTATAGCACAAAGCGGTAGTGTGAATCCATTCCCAGCAGGTCCAGTACCATGTGTTTGTCCAGTAAATGCACTTGCCGCACCTATACTGGCGCCAGCTGAGAAGCTCGAGGTCTGCGTCGAAAAGCATAGATAGTGCTCGCTTAGATGTAGACGACCTTCATAGACATTGCCTGGCACCCATCGCGCTGCTGTTCTTTCGCTTGCCGTCGATCCAGCGCGTGCTCTTGCGCCTGCTATACGGAAGAGGACGAGTTGAGCTTGGATTTCGTCGGTGGGTGTTTGGGAATCTGGTAAGCGGAATTGATGGCGGAAGAGGACAGCTTTAGAGCTGCGACGATCTGCTTCGGTCAGAGGGCTATTGGCCTGCTCAATGAGAGCTTGTGCCTTTTGAACTAGTGATTGAAACATGGTCGTAACAGGATGGAGACTGGGGCGTGGTCGTGTTGTAAAGATAAGTGGTTATAGCATCTAGCTGGGTATTATACTGAGATTATGGAAGCAGGGATGGCATGTCGAGTTAGAGCTTTGGATTGTGTAGTGGTTGCTTTAGGTTTGGAGCGTCTTCGTCACGCAAACGCTTTGGCGGGGGGACGGGTGCCAAGCACAGGCAGCATTGAAAGACTTGAAGTGCAATAGAATGAACATTGATCAAAATGCACAGGTGGTGGTTTCGAGCTCTGTTGATTGAGACAGCTCCGACCATGGCCTACGTCAACGTTACCTTTGTAACTGTGTAACTGTTGTGCCTTATTACGCACTAACCTGCGATGTGATTTCGTCTTTTCCTGCTATTTCCTCCATCAATTATCCACTACTCACCAAGGATGAAGTAACGCCCTTCCAGTGTGCAAGCTTCTCTCCCGCTTGTACAGACAGAACCTTAACACTCCTCCAATGAAAGTCATCAGCCACAAGACCATATTGGCCAGATCAATCCAAACTGCGCGCTGCATACGCCGAGTATCCGTGTCCTGATATCTATCCTTTTCTGCCATACTTCGACCAATGTATATCTTACCAAAGATGCCAAAGACGGTAACCCAAAGCATACTATAGAAAAGATTTGGTTAGCAAGCTCTCAGATGTTCACGACCAAGAAATCGATTCATACTTACAATAGAACAGCATCCCACAAGAAGAAGAGGAATGACCTGACTGAAGGTATCATGTAGATGAGCGACGTAAAGGCAGAGAGGCCGGCAACCACCTCGGCGAATAGCCATAGAGGTGATGGATGCTGATGAGACACTCTTTCTACGTTGATCCTTATGCCGTATAGACCAGCAACAACAATGGCGAGGACGAATTGGAATACGCGGCAAACGTAGCGGAGGACGGCCATGATGAGAACGCCATCGACGTTGCGATTGACCCAGCCCATGGTGAGATAAATATACTGTTGAGATAGATGTGTGAATTATTTGGCGCTGAACTCGATACTGGTCGTGGGGTGGCTATCGTCGTGTCTCGTTCGCCAATTGAGATGAAGATGATGTTGGTAGAGTACTGGAGGTGGGTGAATGATGACGCGAGTAAAATTCTTCTTTGCTGCTTCAATAATGCTTGTACGATGTCTTTGTTCTGTCTTTGAGGTGGTAAGATGTCACAAAGGAATGTTTGGAAAACGTTTTCTTTGTTTGTGAAGCAGGAGCGATGGACAAAGGCAAACAAACACGGACAATGAAAACGCAAACAGTAGACAATGCACGCTCTTCCGAACAAGCCTGTGTGTGCTCTGGGCACACGAACTTGATGTACGTTCTCGACATAAAAGCAAGACGAAGAGAAAGTAGCCACATAACAACGAGGCAAAGCGTGTCGTAAATTTGTATTACAGTACTACCCAGCAGTCCTGTGATTATCATCGAACGCAGATGCAATAATTTGGCCGAACGCTCTTCACGGTGACGAGTACTTGTAGCTATATCGGATTAGCCTTTTGCACCTATTTGACATGATTACAGTACTTACTTGTACTGCTCCTTCGCCTTGTCTCTGAGGTCTTGCAACTCCTTCTCCTTGTCTGCAAAACCTTCCTCCTCCTTGATCCTGACTTCGTATGCCGGGTTGATGATCTTGGACTCTGAAGGAATGGCGACACCCTTCTTGACGGCAGGCCTGTCATTGATGCGTTGACACCATCTATCGAAGAACTATTAGCATTACAGGTAGGACGGTTCGGCGTATCTGCGACTTACTGATAGACTTTGGGGAAGCTCTTGATGTCGATTCCGGCTGTTGCTCGATATTAGACATGACCAGGGCGATTTCCAAGTGACGTACCAAAGTATGCACAGTTCACCCAACTGAAACAGGCAATGTCTGCAATAGAATATTTAGATCCTACCTGCAGTCATTCTTCAGCGCCTTTGCATCTAAGGAAAAGAACTTGCCAACCAACTTACCAGCCACTCCTTGTCCTTCAACTGGTTCTCAAGGATGCCAATCAAGCGCTCCGTCTCCCCAATGTACCTGAAATTGTCAGTCTGATGAATTTCATTTGTAATCCAAGAATTAGTGATGAACAGGAAAAGAAAAAGAAAGGAAAGGAAAGGGAAGGAATTCACCTCTGCGTAGGATAAGGGATTCTCTCCTTCGCAAGACGGTAAAAGTGATTTGCCTGTCCCTGCATGGGTCCCAAGCCGCCATGCTGCCATGCCATCCATTGCTCACACAACGAATAGTCATCCGAATCATACTCAAACGAGAACAGCTTCTTTTCATCATATTTCCTTGTCAAATATGCTAGGATCGCAAGACCCTCCTGCACGGCAAAGTCTTTGTTGTCGTGGTCAACGATGACGGGGATACGGCCATTGGGGCCTAGCTTGGTGAACCAGGGCTCTTTCTGGATGTTTTCCATGATGGGAATCTGGAAAGGGTGTCAGGAAGTGACATGTATCTAAAATTCCACGGTACGCACGCTCTGGAAGGTGTACTCTTTCCCATACGCCTCCTTCAGCTCTTCCAGAATAATGCTAGCTTTGTGGCCATTGGGAGTGCCAAAAGTGAGCAACTCAATGCCTTTGTTTGCCTTAAGGCCATTGGGACGATCGCTGGACGACATGGTTCTGGTGGTAGTGTTCTGTTTAGCAACCGCTTCGGGGACGACTTTGAGGAAGTGGCGTGAAGTGTGGAAGAGTCTGTTGACAGTGGAAGGTCTAAACATGGAAGTTGCAAGAGGACGAGGAGGAGGATGAGGTGATTATCAAGTAAAACTTGCATTATTAAGAATGCCGAAAAGGCGAGGGTGAAATGACGCTATGCATTGATCAGCATTTAAGGTTTATGATGCATAATTGAGGGAGGAGGGGCACGGCAGCAAACTCCGGAGCGTAAGAAATGCAGCGAAAGCCTCAGGAATCGCTTTAACACGCATACAGTTCTCGAGAAAGACTAATGGGATGTTGGCACCACCGCCAAAAGAGCATAAGTATAATGCTACTGCTTTGCCTCACTAATGTATCCTTCGTCCTTCACCTTCACCGATACTTCTTGCTTCCGCTTGTCACCACGCGTCACCCTTCCAATGCCTTGCTTGGCAGCCTCTTCTGCAGCCTGACTGATTTCCTCTATCATATCTTGTCCTTTCATTGCCCGAGGCGGCGTGCCCATCGTCTCTCTTTCGGCAATCGAGCTTGACCTTCTCTTACGAGTCTGCTCTTCAGTCACTACACCAGCTCTAGAACGTGGTCTGACTTTTTCGGAAGTGCCAGCTGTCGTCGCGGATTCAACTGTAGCCTCGAAGGTTGCCAGAGAGAATCTGACAGACTTCTTCCGTGACCTCACACCGTGACCGGATTTATGATGAGCAGTAGCAACCTGTTGTTTAGCCTCAGAACCGGCCTGCTTTTCGTTGGTTTCGACAGGAGGAGCATCTGGAATAGCAGGTCCATGCCGAGCACTAGTCTCGTCAGACAATGTAGCGGCATGAGCCTCGGCTTTCGAATCCCGTCTGGCAGGCATGACTCTTGCGGAACTGCTCTTTCGAGCCGTTGAGCTTGAATTGGCTGTTTCGATTTGTGCCGGGCTGGAAATAGACTGAGCAGGAAGACTACTCTGAGGTATAGTGTCCTGAATGAGGTGCATCTGAACAGAACGGTTGGGAGTAGGATGTAGCTGCGTGGAATTTTGATGAATCTGTTGAAGAGGGGCGGTCTCAGCATCTTCACCTTGATTCGAAAGCCCGCCTGACCTTGCCCGGGCTTGAGATCTCTTCTCCTCAGCGGTATGTCCCGATACAAACCCTGGCATCTCGGTAACTGAGCGGAATTCGCAGGGGTTCTCTAGATCCGACAGTAATCTTACATTCGCTTCCGCCTCGGTCAGCATCTGCGTAAAGCTTTCGCCCTTGTAGCTCCCATCAGCTGAATCGTTCACAGCAGTCTGCTCCGACACAGACTGCTTCTCAGATGTCTCAAATGTGGACACGCCACCATGGAATTTTGTATGCACTGGATGACCCATGACAATCTTCCACCAGGCGTCGGTCCTCATCAGGATTTTGCGATTCTCGCGCCTGAAGGAATCCATTCACGATAGAGTGTCCCAGGGTTGTTCTACTTTCAGCTTTTGTTGGCGTTCGTAGATGCGATATCGTTGATACCAGATGTAAGTTGCGCAATCTGCTGCAATCAGCATATAGTTTCCTCTAATATAGACTGATAGCACGAACTCAGATCGTCTAGAGAGCCACGATTCCTTTCCTCCTCTGTTATTTTGCATACTTCATCGAAGTCCTCTTTGCGTATGTTCGCCTTCAGCTTTTCTAAAGCCTCCATTTCGAAGCCCTCTTTGGTTATATTCCGCGTCAGCTCTCCTTCACCCTCCACTTCTGCCATGTGTAGCACCTCCACCAACTTCCTGCTCTTCCGCAAACTCTGGATCTCGTCCTTCAATCAAGTCTTTGAGGACAACTTCCAGGGCTTCTGGGTCTAAGCCTTGCGCTTCAAGAATAGCTTTGAGTGTATCGATGTGCTCTGATGATAATAAACCTGCTACTGAAGATATGTTGTTCAAGTCGAAACCCTCTGCGACAATGGCACTGTCGTGTCTTTCGTCCATCTTTGAGGTTTGAAGGTTGCTTGGCGTTTGCTGCATGGCGTGACTGCTTGTTATGATGACCGGGACGCTGCTTCCTTCTTTGAAGATTGGGGCTGCGAGTAAAGCAGTTTGATCACTCGCGGTGAGCCAAACAACAACTTCTTCGCCATTCTTCGTGATGTTTTCCTGTGTTGATTGGTCATGACGTGTTCGCTGACGCTTTCGCTGCTTCGAGCTATCTTGTGCGGTCGCCTTGCGTTTCTTGTTTACTGATGTCGTTGCGGCTTTTGCTACCGGTCGCCTCTTTGTCTTCTTGAGTTGGCCCTCCTCTTGAAAGCCACCATCTGAAAGGTATTTCAAGTCTTCCCAGTATTCGTAAGGGTCGTAATCTCGGAACTCAACATCAACACCGTCGTACGGCTGAGGATCAGAACATTGTGTTTCAGCTAATTCATCCTGTTTATTTCAGTACTGAACATATGTTGCATGCAGGAACCACCTACTGCTTCATCAAAGACATCTTCCATGTATAGCCATTCCTCTTCACTGTCATATGCATCATCAGAGTCGTCGTAGTCGGACATTGCGGGCAAGTGCCCGTGCTGTTGCACGTCAAGAAGACAGTTGTCTACCTGGCGTAAGTTTACGTGACAATGATCGTCAGGTCGCCAAGAAAGTGGGGCAGGAAATTGGTGCTGATACCCATCTGAAACATGCTTTGATTGGCTGAAACAAACAAGCGAAGCTGCAAGGGTGTCCCACAGTCACGGCCTGACGTGCAACACAAAATGTATCACTTCGAGGGAGCAGATCAAGAGCAAGAGAAACCAAATGTATATCAAAAAATCCCTAACCTATATGCTAACCAGAATAGAGAGACATCCACACTAAAAGTGTTCCAAATTCCTCGTAATTTTTCCCTGATCCTGCCCAAAGCCCCAAACAACAAGACCCTCCCTATAAGCAGTAAAAATTCCACCAAACAAGATTACTTTCCTCCACACCAGCATGAGGTCGTCTGTAGAACAAGCAAAAAAGTAACAATAAACAGCGCCTATGGTATCTGCCAGGTGTTCGTAAGTCGTCGCTCGCCGAGTTCAAGAAAAAATCCAAAGTCCAAAATGCCAAACAAGATGCCAAGGTATACGTGCAATGTAAATAGTGACAGATCACAAAGTTGTGCAAGAAACCGGGTACACAGAAGCTGTAGAGAGCTAAATAACAGATGGGTGGTGTGACGTGGGAATCATCGGCCCAGAAGATAGTCAGGCATACCAGATCCAGCATTACTTTGGTTCCTGTATCCATTGTTCATCTGGACGTTGCTAAAGCTCTGATGGCGTCCATAAGTGTGAGGGGCGAAGCCGGTAGGACTGCTCGGACTGAAGAAACCAGCACCAGCACCAGCACCAGCGTATCCATTGCCGCCACCAACAGCAGACGGACTGAGTCCAGGTGGTGCACCAAGGCCAGGCGGCGGTCCAGACATAGAGCCAAATCCAGGAGGAGCACCAAAATTGCCAAAGGAAGTTCCAGTCGGTGAAGTCAGCGGGGATTGCATGCCATAGCCATTGCCTTGTCCAGTGCGCACACCTAGCGGATTCTTCGAAAAGCTCAAACGAATGCCACCCTTGATACTGTTGTGAAGAGGATGCCCGTATAGCTCGTTCAGTGCCTTTGTAGCGAATGTCACGTCCTCAAACTCCACAAAGCACATCGGTCCGTTGTGCTTCGTTCTGAAACAGAGTCGTTTGTATCCACGTTGCTTGGAGAAGATCGCCTTGAGCTCATCCTCAGAAGTGTCGATTGGTAGATTCCCAACATATAGGGTATTACAAGGAGGGTTCTGGTCCGCAGGATTTGCAGCAGGATAGTGCGGACGCTGAAAGTGAGGACTGAGTTGTGAGTAGGACGTTGGGCTCATGGGCATGCCAGAGAAATCGGCCGAAGTAGGGCTTGTCACTTGCTGCGCCGATCTGCTACCATAACCAAACTGGTTGGATGACATGTGTTGCGCATCGTCCGTTCCATCGTCACCAATGGTGTCCAGTTTCAAGTTAGCGAATCTCGAAAGAGGCACGTGCGAGTTGACCGAGTGTCTTGGGTAGGCGTTGGATGAGCCATTCTTAGCATAGGCCAGAGGATCCTTGAGCAGTTCACCAGTCTCATCATCTACCAGGTTGTCGTTGATCATGGATTTCCCATTAGTCCAGCCTCGATCACCAAAAGCAGTATTGGATGATTGAGACGAGTAATAGGCCTGAAGATTTTGATCGATTTCCTCATTAGGCAGCTCAGCAGAGCTTGAGAGTCTGGTTGGAGAGATTTTGTCCATTGACTGGAAAGTACTGTTGTAGCGCGAGAGTCTGTTGGCGCTTGAAGAGCCTGAAGATGATGCTGACATCTGCCTGAGTGGTTGAACATCTGATGACTTTCGGCCAGCAGGAGCTGCGCTACCACTGCCATTGGTCCCATCGCTGATGGAGAGAAGTTCCACAGCCATGATAGCGTCGTTAGTAGAGTTAGGCTTGCCATGCAGCTTGTTTTTAGCGTCATTAGCGCCTTCGATAGTCTTAAAACGAGCCAATGCACTCTGAAAGCCAGAGTCCTCCTGGGAGTCCATGGTGAATCTAGTATCAAGCAAATCCTCAGCAAATATGAGCATGCTGTTCAACGCTTCGGTGCTCATGGTGAGCGGTAGATGTTTGAGAAGCAGAGTGGCAGGTTGACTCAAGGCTGACCGATCTGAAGTTAGGATACTCGAGCGCGCATCGTTCATGCTGTATTTCGGCGGACTTGTTTCGATAGAATTGCGCTGAGCAGTAGGCGACCTGTTGTAGGAAGAAGCGTTGTTTATGTTCGACGAACCATAGCCGAACGTGTTCAGCGAGTTCAATTGCAAGAAAGAGTTTGAGTTCTGATGTGATGTTGGTGAGATTGGTGACCCCATGCCGATTGTGCCTGGTGTTCTTGCGGTGGTTGCCATGCGTACAGTCGTTATCGTCGGATAGAGCTTGCTTGTGAGTTCGTGCGACGTTTGCGAGTGCTCCTGTAATGCTTGTTCAGATGATCTAGAGCTTTACTAAGCTATCTTCGATGAGCTAGTGCTGGAGCTACTGTCAAGATTGATCAGCACGCAATATGCGAGCTAGCTACAACGACAGGTGTCTGCGCAACGAGGTATTCCGGCGCCAACTATTCTCTACCGTGGAGCCGTGGTGTGTGTATTGTATGCGATTGGTGGCAGATGTTCTTCGGAGTCGTGTCCCGCTGAGCTGTTTAGAGATGGCTAGAGATGCGCATTACGATGCAATGTGTGAGCGGAAGGTCTGTATCGTGACTGTGCGGACTTGCGCAATGCTGCGACTCGGTCGAGGACGATGTTGGGCAAAGCGGGAAGCTGTCAAAGCTATGTTCGTGTTGCGGGTCAGATGTGGAGAGACGCGCCGGCCGGAGGATTAAGCTAAACCGCGATGGGGACGACTAACTAACAGTCGCACGGAGGTGGCGAGGAGAAGAAAGCAAAGAGCTCAGCGACGAGCGTGACGAGAGCTCGAGGAGATGTTGTTTTGGCAGGTGAGGGAGGAGGGAGGGTTGGTTGCAGAGCAGTGGAGACTCGAGGACCCCCAGCCTAGTTTTAGTGTACCACAAAGTTGATCGACCAGCAATCTCCGATCGTTCCACGTGCTAGGTGTTTCAGAAAGGATACGGCAAGCAATCGCGGGGAGAGTAAGTACAAGACCAGTGCGGTGGAGGTGAATAACAGCGCAGTTGGTATAACTTGAGAATAAGCAGAGTCTAGCTCAAACAGAGTGCACCTCGGTAGTCTACTCACTCCTCAAGTTGCGCGTAGCAGGTATTATTGTGTAAAGTATTAATGTGTTCATTTGGACTACTCATTATCCAGGCCTGTTCCTTCCTAGCACTATTCTTAACTAGTGCGAACTCGCACTGTTAGCATGATGATCAAATGGACCACTCTTATAAAGGCTGTGCCCTGTTCATCTTCGCCAACATTGCTGCTCGTTTTGCTTCTTTCTGCTCTCTTTTCAACTTCGTGGCTGGATCCTCGGTTGCTTGCTTGCGTACTAGTTCCGCGTCTGCTGCTGCCGCCATATCTTTCCACTTCCGCCATCCATCAAAGTCAATCAGCGCTTGCATACATCCCCACTCCATGATCTTGCGCTCCAACCAGACAAATGATACAGGCTAGTAAAACATTAGTTGGGACACTCCTACATGATTTGCACGTTTCTTACCTTGGTTAAGAAGTCGTTGCAGCCAGCAGCTAGCGCTTCGTGCCTATCACTTTGCAAGCTACTGGCTGTCAAGGCAACAATGATGATAGGACTCTTGAACACACCATCCAACTTGTCGTTTCCGTCAAGAGAGTTGCCAACGCCGTCGCCATTCGCTGCGTCTGTGACTGATGTGTTCTCTGCACCGTATTCCATACCATCATTTCCAAAGGAACGCTCTTCTGTTTCACTCTTGGCAAAAACACCAATCCCGTTCACCCTCTCGAGTCGGCGTATTTCTTTTGTTGCTTCCAGGCCGCTCATGATAGGTAGTTGAATATCCATAAGAACCAAGTGGAAGCCTCCAGTCTTCCACTTCAGCACAGCGTCTCTACCGTTCATGGCCGTGGACCAGCGAACTTTCAATCTCTTAGCAAACATTTCTAGCAGACGCAAATTAATTGGATTGTCCTCGACAATGAGCACGTTGATCGGTGGTACGATGCCTTCCAAGAAGCTGTATGTCGGCGTTTTCTCGACAGTCTTTGTCACTCCATTCTGCCTATCTATTGCATTTGATGATTTGCGATCGCGAGTGTTATTCAGTTTGTTCGGTCTTGGCGAGGCACCACGGTCTAGTGGAGGAGTCGAGGCTTTGGTGGATACGGCTTTTGAGACGACTTCGGGTATTGGTGGTGTCGGCATGGGAGGAGGGGTAGGAGCATGACTAGTGTCAACAATATTTCGTGGTTGTCGTTGGGCTCGTTCACCTGGGTGGTGTAGTGTGCTATTGATAGATACCTTAGGAGCTGTCGTGATAAGTGTAGGCGAGGAGGTATGTTGTCTTCCATACCTTGGTCTTTCTCTGCGGTTTCTGATTCCTGGTGAGGGGAATGGAGCGCCGCCAGGGAGTGGAGGCAAATGACCAGTCTCCAGGATGGCCATTGAATGTGGATGAAAGGAAATCGATGATCGTCGTTCGCCTGCTGGTATCGCTGTCGCAGGGCCATTCGATGACACTACTGGCATCGTGGGAAAGTAGTCACCCTCGCTCTCAATCGGTCTAGTGTCTTCAAAATAGCTCGTCATATGGTTTGTGACGCGTGGGGATGGCTTAGGAGTTCGTCTTGTACCGACATCAACAAGAAGTGCCTCGTCGACATCTTGACCACCTGGATAATACGCATCCAGTATCTTGCATATTGGCTCTTCCGGATTGAGCAGTCTTTCGGATTCCTTTTGAGACCTTTCCCGTGGAATGATGCGGATAGTGACATCTGGTGAATCGAATGTTCTTCCGAGGGAATTAGCATACTTGCGCAGAACCATGTCTCTAACTTCATCCACAACATCGTCGTGCTGAATTGTGACTAATGTTGGTGATGCGCCAGGCCTCCTGATCCAGACCTTTCGTCTCGACATTGTAGTATTACTCCGTTGAGCTGCAGTTGCTCCTACCTCTGGCCGCGATCCAGCTACTGCTACGAGGGATTGATTCTTCTTGCTCGTCTCTGTTATCGCTGTGTCGTCTACTTGCTGCACAGCAGACAAGCCGGCCTTTTCTCTTGATGGCAGTGATCGTAGATCGGATGGTGCCTCGATGGTCGGACCAGCAGGACGTGGAGGAGGTTGAAATGGTTGCTGCTTAGTTGATGGAGGTGTAGGTTCCTGCACGACCAGACTTGGCGCTAGTGCTTTATTGAGAACACTACCAAACGTGGGTGGTGGCCGTTCTGAGATGCCTGGACTGGTGCTACCTACGGTATGGGGACGTGACGGCGAAGAATTGGTCGAGTTAGAAGGGGTGTTTCTCTTGCCCGGGGTAGAGGGCAGCGAAGGATTCTGATCTGCTGTGCCGTTGGACGATCCTGAGTGTGTTGTCAGCCGGCGAAGTAGCTTGCTCATTATTCTGCGGTCTGTGTGACCTCTTCTTCCTCGTGACTGTCAGGCAAGATAGTGCTGCATCACATTGTTCATACTCATCATTGGGAAAGGGAAGGCTCGGGTATAGAGGGAGTTAGTTCCAAACCCCCCGTTTCACCACGAATCGTCTGGTCAGGTGTGGCGCTCTTCAATCTTCGTGCCCACATTACATCTGCAGTCCGCTTGACCAATCCTCATATCCTGACCGCCTTCATGGCAGGATCAATATCCTGTCCAGTGCATCTTTGGTAGTGGCAATCTTTGCAGCTGTGATTTGACTACGCGGCTGAACACTTCCTCCATCACGAACAATTGTCTATCTATTTGCCAAGAACATATTTTCTTCGATGGCTAAAGAATCAAGTAAACACGAACCGGAGACGCTGAGCAATGAGTTGATCCTATCTGCCGAGAAAAGATTTCAGTCTGCAGCCTTCATCCGGACCAAGAACAGGAGGATGAAATGGCTTGAGACGAACCCAGATTACTTCTCTGGCGACCTTGAGCTTGCAGATCCCCTTTTATATGATCGTCTAGTGCGTAGATTTCAGTCTGCTGCAGAGCGTGAGGCCGAAGGACGACGAAAAGGTTACAGTGGCATCCTCGAGGCTGACATACTACGAGGTGAGGCCAAACTAGACGCTCTTCAGCACGTCGACCCAAATGTGGCCATAACGTACAAACGCGGACCTGACGGTCAGATCGTGGCGGAAGACAAAGATGAGGTACCCCAAAGTAAGGAGGAGGGATTGGAGATGTGGCGCAAGCAGATGGAATGGCGATTTCTCAAGGGAGGCGATACAGATTTTGATTATTCTAGCGTAGACAACAACGAGGCTTATGACGATCATACGGCTGAAGAAAGAGATGAGGAAGAAAAGGTGAGTCCAAGCAATACTTTACTCGAGCTGAGTGCTGATGTAAATTCCATAGTACTTTGATCTTGAATCTCCCGCTTTCATTACTGAGGACACTGCACACTTGCAAGGACAGACTGGCGTGCAAGATTACTGATAGAATGTGCATTACTATATAGGTATAGAGCAAAGCAGATACTGGTAGACTCTCAAGCATGAGTCTAGGAAAGCTCTTGAGTATGCACGATCTAGCACGGCATAAGAAGCTTGTAGATAATTCTTGTTGGGGTATCGAAAAGGCTATACTCAGTGCCACCAATGGTTTTAGCGTAAGATGTGAACATGACATTGTCTACACGCAAGTGCATTCTGCATTGAAGAATACAGTTGCATAATGCACTTGGCGATTTGAGCAGTGCTCCTCACGATTCGTTCAAGAGATGAGAAGAGCATCCACAATGGTACAGGAGACTGCCTCTAGCGGTCAGGAAAGTGCGACTGTGTACGACGTTATCAACAACAACAACAAATCTTGTCTTGGCAATCATGGATTTCGAAGTCTCCTCGATCACGCTCAACACGACATGGGCTCATTTCTAGCAGCCTGTTGCCTCACATTGATCTGCGGGCACGTCGTTGCTCAACGAGTTCGCCACCGAAGATCCTAGACTAGCATACACCAAGACTGCCAGTCCGTCACCTCTGCTAGACAACCTTTTCGCGTCCTGTTATCGGCTTCTCGCGAACCCCTACGAGTATTCCTACCCAGACACTTCTCCAATGCTCAGCGTCTGCGCACCATCTCAGCCCTTCTTAAGGACATTCCGGAAAACCTTGAAACAGAAATGGGTGGAATTTAGAAGAATCGACACAAAACACAATACAGTACGTGCTGTAAACCTTTCTATGAGAGTTGACAAACTATCTAAAATACTGACTTGAAGTCTTAGCAGTCTCGTGTACGCTACCATCAATACTACCTACCATTGCCAAGCGTGTCGAAGACAGCTCATACGCGTTTTGTGCTTACGCATCATCAGCTCTCGTTGGCGCGGGAGTTGGATAATACGCTACTATGGCCGACCAGGATATAATGAGCTGAGGCTCTTGACTTTTGGTGGAGCCAAGCGAGGCAGACGAGATGGGAAGCACATCTTAGGGGTGGCCATCGCCAATGCACGTCGAATCAACAAGGAGACCGAACAGGCACCGAGCAGAAGAAGTGCCGCCAGCAGAGGATTTGCAAGTCTTGAAACATGTCGGGCATAGTGAAGCAGGAATTCTCATGGTCGTCTTGGAATAGCAAGGTGTTTCGGGACGAAGAGCACTTGCTTCCCTTGCGCGTCAATCCTTCTGTCGGAGCCCATGCTCAGGATCAGAATCCGCAATGGGCTTTGTTATCAAGAGAGGAAGCTCGGCCACTCGTTATCCGTCCGGGCTATTCCTCCAGCTTTGTCTCTACCTTGACATCTTCAGTTTATGCTGTCCGGAGTCGGCAAAGTCAGGGTGGACTTGGTATCCAATATTGTATAGTGTCCCTCTCATCGATACCGCTCTTTCATCTCGTTTTGTGTGGTTACCAAATCCGCTACGTTTTCAATCAGCCAATTCAAGCATGCCTCGTACCATTGTGATTCCGAGTTTGACGACGCTAAGAGCTGGTGTATCTACGTCTCGCAATATAAACATGCCTGACATATGGCTACATCTGTGGTTTTGTGCCTTAATTCTTGAAAAGTGCTATTGTCGGATTTTCCGAGCCCCACACCAGACGTGTCCCACATCAACACCGGGCATGTCTCACCTTTGTTTCAGCTTCGCCCACCGCCGTGCCTGACGATCTCTCGTGCTTCCAAAGAGACAATAGAAACTGGTCAGGCCATGGTGGCCAAGCCGGAACTAGCGTCTCCGATGAAGAGGCAGTCCAGCTTCGAGAAGACGTCTGACAAAACAGCTGCCGCGTTTGTGCGAAGAGTGCTCGTTTCACCTCATTTGAGCACTACGAACACCTCGCAACCAGCAGAATTAGAACCTTCTAATACTCGTGCGATTGACACGTCACTTCCTCCTCTCACCAGCATCAATGAAGTTGACCTTCAACTGTACGCGCTTATTGCTATCCTTGTCAAAGACTGCATCCACTCTTGGTACTCTAGATTCAGCTCAGATCAGGCCTTTGTGGACGATCTGTTACAGGTCATTGCACATTGTACTCGGGCATTGGAAGAACGCTTGCGACACATGGATCTAGAGCAGCTCTTGCTTGACGAGATACCTGCCATAATCGAGGCTCATATAACTAGTAAGTACGAGATGGGTCTTCCTTGACCTTGCTCGTAAGAAGTCTATTATAGTTCTTCTTAAGCTGACATTGAGAAGCCTTCCGGCAATCTCAAAAACTTGCAATAGCACATAACTCGACCAAAGACATCGGCGATTTCTATTCAATATTTCGTCCTCATCCAGCATTACTGCCAGTACCAAACAATAAGGCTGCTACTGCTGAACAAGCTTGTAATGACTCCTTGTACCGCCAGCTACTTGCGGACGGTATGCTTGCTCTGTTGCTTCCATATGATGATCTACGCAACCCGTGTCTGCGATCTCTCACGGCCGAAGTGCTTGGAGACATGATCTTAGGAGGCTTCGTGGGCGGCAAGCTATGCGATGGTGTTTTTGTCTATGATATGATCACACGAATAGCTCAATCATCTGCCTCACATCGCAAGCCTTGGGCCATCGATCCGTGTCAACAACCAACCATAAAGGCGAATCGCTTGGAACGTCTAGGGCTCCTAACCTCCTCGATTACGACCACAAAGGAGTCCTCGACCAAGAAGTATGATATGAGCGAAGCCATATCCATGGTGCTGCAGTACTGCTTGCTATTTCTCAATGTGGTTCAAACGTTCTTCAGCAGAGTGATGTCGACTACTACATTACCCTTAAGGGCACCGACTAGAGACTATCGTACAACGAACACGCATCCAAGAGACCACCCAGACTACTCAGGAATCGCTGACAATCCAATATCAATTTCGGTGCCTACAACACCTTCTTTCCCACGCCCAATCATTGCTTATCGGCTATGGTCTTTAGCATCAAGCTTGTTGAGCATACAAACACGAATGCCGTGGCTTTCTGGCACCCTAGCGCTACTGCAACACAAACTTCTCAATGGACCTGGCAGACTGGGCTCGACCAACAGCCACTTGGACCTGTAAGTGACAACTCCCGATTTCGTCGAGTTTTGCAGGTTGCAAATGCCCGTCTCGGGTGCTACAATAGCTTCTTGTGATAGTGATGGGACCTGTGACTTCTGTAACTTCCGTGACTTTGTGAAAGTGATGTGACTTCTTGTGATGGCTTGATTGCGAAAGCGATGTGACGACCAGGTGGAGAGTCATCACGGCCCCTGCATACTGCATATTGTCCTGAGGCGCGCTGATCATTTCCCGCTCTCGTCCAAGACGCTAACGAACGAAAACAGGATCCTGGCTCAGTATCTGCTAGCTCCAATCTTTCCTGTGTCGAAGCACCTGCCAAGTATACTCTCCAACTTACGCACTGCGTTGTTCCCAAACAATACAGTTTTGCAAAGTGGATCTTCTGGAGACTTCACGCCAGACGTCAAGCCTACAAAGGCACAATCACGACGAGCCGCTGCTGTTGCACTACTAAACCTTGTACCGCCTGCGATTGCAAAGCTGTATTTTGCACAGTCGGTGCCTCCTACCCCTGCTCAATCATATGAGCCAGGCTCGGAGAAAGTCGACCAGATACAGATCGAGCCAATGATACAAGTCATCGAAGAAGATATTCTGGCATCATTTGGCGAGGATAGTTACCTCACCAGACACTTGATGTACTCGATCGTGGACTGTTTAGTGGCTAAAATTTTCCCTGAGCTGCAGAGTAATGGTGTTGCTGCGGCGCTGGCTGGGAAGGAAATAGTGCCACCATGATTTGGCCTTGTCTCGAGTACTTACCTTCTCTTGAGGGCTGTCTCTTGCCTGGGTGCGGGGATAGTTCAAGCCTTCTGTAGTGCGAACTCCCACACACGGCTTCGTGCATTGCTCCAGAACCAATCAATGCTTGTTCTATGGATGCCCAGCTTATGCAGATGCCATCACTACCATGACTGCTGTTGCACAAGATGATTGTAATATTGCATACATCTAGGAAAGTACATTGCCTCGAAGCAGTTAGCTGTACAGCAATCTAGACCTGTCTTGCGCCATTTTCCATACCATGGGCACTCAGCAGCCACGATCTGACAAGGCAGGACGACTGTGATTGTGATTGTGATTCATACAGGCACGTGCAATCTAGCAAGCTCAAAATCATGTAGCGACATTGGCTTTGGCGAGGCCGTCACAATACGGGGCTTTGTCTTCCGAAGTTTGGAGGAACCGAATCGTGCCTGCAGCTACTGTACCAATGCAAATCCAGCGGCAAGAAAATCAAATACACTGGATTACATGTTCTGTAAATCCCTCATGGGTAAAACGGATGTGCGGCACGCGTCTGCTGTTGATCTCAAGCTGTCTTGTCGTCGTTATTCGTGTTGTGGACAGTGATTACAAATTGAAGTGCGGTCAGTATAGAAGAGTAATGGGCAAACTGCGGCATGACATGGTGTATGATAGATAGCATGACTTGTGGCCGAAACCCATGAGTATTTGTGCAAAACTCTGAGTAATGAGGTAGGTTTCATAAAACCTGTTATCAGTTGGTCGATGCACGTTTATGTGCGAACAACACCAAACTCATTCCAAGAAGAGCGCATACAATCGAGGCAAACACGACAGAAATATAGCAAATTGCGCCCTAGCAGTCTGACCCCCACCATCCAATCAGGACAACTTCTCTCTCCAGCTTTCAATCCGTCCAATGATTATAGATAGATCCTTGCTATGAGCGAATCTGCCAGTACGAAGTTACTGCCGGATGTAGCCGCGTAAATTATGCTTCTTCTCCACTCCCGCTCTTAGCGCGAACTCTATGGGGTTTTGACTTCTAGGCTTAGCGCTCGGCGGTAAGAGCCGTGCGGCGCGAGTAGCTAGTGTCTATAGGCCAATGGTGTATTTCCCAGAACCCTTTGCCTCCCTCGTTCGTCAGAGGATGTGTTTATCACTTATTGGATGTATTTCTCACTTTGTCTGTCTTCTTGCTGTTTTAGGTCATGCCATGCATGGCGAGCTTTTTCGATAGACCAAGACTTGACATTGGCCTATGAATGTATTATGCCTTTGTTGATTGCTACTGAACCGACACTTCGCATGGGCCGAGTTAAGTCCAGTTGTTCGTCTTGCGGGTATTATTGGTGGAATGGTCCACCTCGTGCACCTTCGAATGATGTTGGGGATCGTCATTATTGGATATATTGGTATGTATACCTTTCGTGGCGAATCACAACTCAACCTATGGCTTCGGCTGCGACTCAGAGGCCTGCTCACGCAACCACACAAGTGCGGCTGATTGGGATCGATCGTGGAAACTTCTTCATTGGTAACGTTAGGTCGATAATTTCCTGACTGGCCGAATGGAGCTACGTCTTAGCTGAACATTTGAGATTCTGAACATGAACTTTGGTCGCGTCCTCGAATTGTATCCGTATTACCTCGATAGAACTGTGGTTAGCAACAGCAACACGCCTCCTCTAGGCATTTCTCATGCCAGCTCGTGCCTAGCCTCGGCATTGTTGACGTTTGGAACTCCCACAATCACTCCATTCGGGTTCGCTTGAGCTCCTGCCTGTCGCCTTCCCGTCTGCGTCGCGAGCCGCACGAAATATCGCTGTCCTCGCTTGTAGGACTCACGCGCTCAAACCGACCTCTAGCGGCAGGTTGAAGTCTTTCCAGCAATCTACCAACAGTCATATCACGAATCGGTTCCTGTCCGCCAGCAGTGCCACCAGATGGGTCGTTTTCAATAAGACTCATCAATGCTGAGAAGGCTCGGGCCTCTTCCTGGTTGAAAGTGGTACTTGTTTGCTGAGATGTCAGAGGCATTCCTTTGGGCGAATCAGAATTCGAAGTTGAAGAGAGCGCTGCGGAGGTCGAAGGTGAAGAATATGTTGATTGAGGCATCTGAGCCTGGCCTAGAGGTGGCATCGATGCTGATGGGTTTTGGGTGTCACTCCAAGCTCGAGGGAGCACTGGAAGCTGCACTGTGCTGGACGCAGATGCCAGATCCGTCATTCCATGCGACGTTGCATAAGTCGGCCTATAAGATTGGTATAAAGAGGGAACGGGAGGTGTGCCAACCGGTTGTATTGACGGTAGAGAGGAACTAGAAAAATCAAACGTGCGCGAGGTAGGCGACGGCCCAGGAGGAGCGCCTGCAGGATCTGGGTTTGTGCTTGACAGGATATAATTACGGTTAGGTCTGGTCGAATTGGCCCAAGAAGAGTCCATTGACGTATACAAGTTAGGAGGTCGTGTGTCTGGCCCTGTTGCGCCATAGCCATATCCAGTAGTGTTTAGAGTACCGTATGATGACATGACTGGATCAAATGTGTCTCTCCCACCCAATGTTGTAGATTGAGATGTTAGGCCGTATGTGCTAGGAAGACCTGATCGACCAATAGTCGCGTGAGACGGAATGGGCGAGATCAATGATGGTAGAGAGTCGAAGGTCGGCCTCAGGCCTGGTATTGGTGCTCGCTGTGTTGGTGAGGAAGTGAAGCTTGACAAATTGGTATGCCGCTTGAGGAAGTTGTCCATCCATGTTGGATTGTCCAGTTCTGTCATTGCCTGCGCATCCAGTCGTCGAGCATTCGCCAAAATCCGAGCTTGTCGCTTCAGCTGATCCCGTGTCAACCTTGCGCCAGCCCGCTCACGTTCCAGAGCCCATACGAAGAGAGGCTGGTCGACTTGGGCAGCAAGTCTTGACAATGGACCGCCTTCCTCGCCCAGATACTTTTCCTTTTGTCTGAGAATCTTCGAAATGGTGCTGCAAAGACTTGTCAGTAATGCATCGAGAGCCTTGGCAATATTACGTGGTCGTACCTTCTTTCTACGCCAAACACCTCTAGACAATGAATTGTTAGTAGCACAATGATTGTAGCTCAAACCACGACGACGTACCTCCGATCTCAGTCTGCTTCTTGTCCGGATGCTGTCTATGATATAGACATATTTCACGCCGGTCTTCATCAGTCAGAGTTTTGCGCGGACCGACTCTAGGAGTACGAGCGGTCGGTGTCAGTCTTGAGGTCGAAGTGGGTACAGAGGCCGCTCCAGCGTCGGCATGCCTAGAGTAATTATTGTGGCTATATGCTGTTGCATTGGAGAAACTGCTTGGCCAGCTCGAAGAGATTTGTGACTGAGTCGATTGATGGGGTGCGGACATCAAACCGTTTGAGTGTGCTGAATCATCGTACATGGTGTCGTGGGTTACTTGACTTGCCTGGTCAAAAGTCGAATAAGACGAATACGCCTGTGGTGCTGGCAGACGGGCCGTGGGATAGACAGCTTGATCAACCCAGCCAGGCTGCCGTACGTTTCCTTGGAGCATTTCTTCGTGGAACTGATTTTCCTGGCGACTCATATCTCATTGCAGTCATGAAAAGGTAAAGATGTGGCCGACGGGCTCGATTTAGTCTATCAATCGTATGAGAGTTGACGCGAGCCGTCTGCATGACGCCCAGCAGGGAGGCGAGTCAGAAAGGCATGGCTCAGAGAATGTTTGACAAAGTCAACAAAGACGAAGCCTTGGAACTGTTTGTAACAAAGGTCGAAAGGTAGAAAAAGCGGCGAAGGTGGGTATGTGATTGATCAGAAGGTGATGAGGTGGGCTCATTGAGCTATGGTTGGTAAAAAGCCGAGTCAGAAAACAAGGACTTTGTTCGCAAGAAAATGCGGAGAAAATGGCGTCTCTGTACGAGAAAAAAAAAGCCAAGTCCAAGCGTTGAGCCATAGGGCAGTTGTATTCATCAGAATCGAGGTAATCACGAAAGCACCAGACGTCCCACGCCCGTGAGAGTGAACAGCCAGCTGAAAAGCTGAACTAGCGCCAGCAAGATTTGCTACTTGGACAAATGTCTTACTGTAGCAAACGGTCGTAAGCGGACTGACGATGGCAGTGAGGCAAAGCTCAACAAGCCCATGATATTCAACAGTGTCTGATTGCAGCATCGAAGCATCTACGAGAACTGATGGCCCGATGGGCGAGCAAATAGTAACCGCGGCCAAATGGATGTACAGCGATACCGAGGGGTTATGGAACAGATACCCTCGTCACAAATCACCTCGTCGAAGTGCTCTACCAGGGTTGTGGACGGATCGACGACCACTGTATACTCTAATCATTTTCTTGCTGTGCCGTGCAGGGCAGCTCACCTCGTGACTTTGCGCTCATGCAACATCCAAGCGTTCATGACGAAAGCATGGATAGACGTGGGTTATCTGCCTGAAGTGAAAAGACCACTCTGGCCGACAAGCGCGGAAAAAAGGTTCCTCGCGCGGCTAAATAGGTTTTGAACGTCCGATGTACGGGCACAACGCCAACGACGAACTGTGGAGTGGCCTCTGACAATTATCATTGCCACGACTGCTCACGTACCACAACTCTGGCCTAAGGGATTGAGGAGAAGGCCATCACAGATGTGCCATACGCAGGGGCCCGCCAGATCACATTCGCAAAACACGACCTACGGATCACAATCACTCGAGGCGATGTAAACAAGTAAGAAGTGCAAAGACGGATGCCCAGACATTGCTCCACCGATAAGGTACGTATGAACGACGATAATAATGCCCGAAGACGAAGTGGAGTTTTGAGTTTGAACATTAAATATGAGAAGGGGATAGCTTGACCGTTGGGCGCTTGGATGGGGCTTGATGGCGTTTCGTTCATGCGCTTGGACGGCTTGGCGTTTTATATCTCCTATTCCTGCTGTTACAACTAGCGCTTGATGATCGTGACTACAAGCGGCTGATGTCAGTACCGATGTAACTGAGATCCGTCGAGGGATTGAACTTACTGATATCTTCGTCGGCAAGCTCATGTGACAACCCTACCCTCTGTGGTTGATGCTTGACAGACTTTCCATACACAATGGCAACCTTGAATTGTTCTGCTATCGACTTGTGTATTTGATTGCAACTGTGACGACAGTAAGCGCTTAGTGATAAGAGTGCCGTTACGTGAGGCGGGGGAGGCGAAGTGGATATGCTTGATATTGATAGAGTACTCACAAGTCTTCGACCGTCCCGGCATTGGACCGTAGAACAACCGGTGCTGAATAGTCTGGCATCTTGCCTTTTGGTTTCGTGTACACTCGTCGAAGGTTTAGCTTCTCCCACATCATCTCCAATAGCTCATCAATATTCCAGCCGTGTTCGGAGGAGATCGGACATGCGTTCGGTATGCGGTAGAGCAAATCAAGCTCTTCTATGCTGATTGCATCAATCTTGTTCAGAGCGTAGATAACAGGGATATAAGCGCGACTCTTGGCTTCGAGCACATCAATCACGTCGTCGATCGTGGCATCACAACGAATTGCAATATCTGCAGAAGCAATGCGGTATTCTTTCATCACTGCTTTGATTTCCTGGATTTCAAAGTTAGTGTACGATTGGCCATATTCGTCGCTGCACCATACCTCGTTGTCGATATGCGTCAGGGGAACTGTAGAAGTAATGTTGATGCCACCACTATCCTTCTTTCTAAATGTGATATTTGGTGGCTCTTTGTTAATGCGGATGCCGAATCCTTCCAGTTCGTTCTCAATGATTCGCTTGTCTGTAAGAGCCTTATTGACATCTAGTACGATGAAAATCAAATGACATGTCTTTGCTACAGCAATGACCTGTCGACCTCGACCTTTTCCATCTTTTGCGCCCTGAATGATACCCGGCAAGTCCAACATCTGTATCTTAGCACCGTTGTACATCACTTGTCCAGGGACGGTGGTGAGCGTCGTGAATTCATATGCCGCTGCTTCGGAGTGCTGGCCAGTCAATCTGCTCATCAGAGTACTCTTGCCCACGGACGGAAACCCAATAAAACCCACACTTGCAACACCAGTTCTTGCAACATCGAAACCAACACCAGCTCCACCACCACTACTACTCGGTGTCAACAGCTCTCTCCGTAGTTTTGCTAGTTTTGCCTTCAATTGACCCAAATGGAAAGATGTAGCCTTGTTTTTCTGCGTCTTCGCCATCTCCGCCTCGACATCTCGGATTTTGTCTACTGTCGTCGACATGCTGGGTGGTCGTCGGAGTTGCTCTGATCTATTCCACTATTGTACCGAATCTTTCAGGATCGCTATCGAATATCGATTTGAGGATGAGGGCGAGGGTTTGAAGTCGAATGAAAAGTCAATGTCGTTAGTATATCTATTGTGAAACACTCCCAAAAATGTTTCAGAAAGACGTTCGTGCTCGTCACAGGGTCTCATCACGTGCATCAAGTAATATTCATACCACGCAAAGGCAGTCATAAGATCGATCGTATCTAAATTGATCTGGAGACATAACTTTCCAGCTCTGGATATCTAACAAGCCAACAATGGCTACGCAAACTTATACACGAACTACTACAGAGGCCAATGCTTCGTCAGGGCGGAATAACTTCGATCAACTTGTACAAAATCTATCAGATGTCCTGGGTCCATCTTCAGGACTGGACTCTACAGACGTGAATCTAGAGGATATTGTTAAACTGATGCAGCAATATACATCAAACCCAGTCGAATGGGAAAAGTTCGCCCTAGCAGATTCCAGCCGCGCTTATACACGAAACCTAGTGGACAAAGGCAACGGGAAGTCCAATTTATTAGTCCTTGTCTGGTCTCCTCATCGGGGCTCGCCTATACACGACCACAGCAACGCTCATTGCGTGATGAAAGTCCTTCATGGCAAGCTGAAAGAAACGTTGTATGACTGGCCAGGTTCGGATTCTGCTCAAGGAAGTTCCTCGCCACCACGAATAAAGAAAGAAACTGTTTATAGTGAAAATGCGGTTACCTATATGTCAGATGAGATGGGCATCCACAGGATAGCGAACCCAGATCCTGGTAACTTTGCCGTGTCATTACACTGTTAGTTGAAACCAAACCAGCTACTCCTTACAACATTTCGCTGACTATACTCAGTATACACTCCACCACATGCTGCTACACATGGCTGCCATATCTTTGACGAGAAGACTGGAAGGTCTAGCATTGTCAAGCAGGTGGCTTTTTCTGAATATGGTCGTCGCCTTTGACCGGTCACCTGTGGACATGTTCGACGAGTTGAGCGACAAAGCACTGGACTGGAAGAAACATAGATATCTAGAGTAATAATGGCGAGCAATCCATTTGCTGCAAAAGCTGACGCAAAAAGTGTTCCTTGATCTGTGTGGCTCAACGAGGAAGTGACTATGCTTTATACGAGTGAGCTAGTTGTCTTGTTCTGCATGTTGTTTGAAGTCGCGCAGTAAGTGTTCGAGACTTGAGACTTGTTCCTTATCAAGTGCCAAGGCGCCAAGGCGGGTAGACATCCGCCATTGCCCCGCATCGCATATCGCATCGCTCTTGCGAGTCCCTTCCTGTGCTGTGCCTGTGAGGCCTCGCCGCCAGTCTTCCTCTTCTTGTTCTGCTGTAGTTGCCATTCGGTTGTCTTCCCCGTATACCCCCTCCCTTCCCACAATCCCGTCCTCATCTGCGCCGCTTCGAAGAAGGATCGTTTTTTGTCTGCAGGCGGACGATGATTGCCACGCAAGCCTGACTACTACCAGGCATTCGACCAAAGCTCGTCGTCTCGTCTCCATGCCCATAGCCATTCCTGGCCAGTAAGAGCTTGCCCACGAAGGAGGAATCAAGTGAACTTTCCCTGCGCTCATTATTTACTGTGAGCGGGGCATATATGATGAATGAAGTGGATGATGCACCTGTGGCAGACAGGGCAGATGTTCCTCTAGTAATGGTCGTTGAGCCAGAAGTTGAGCCTGAAACCCCTCGGGGCACGGACACCCCCAAGCTCAAAGGCCGGAAGAGGCTTCTACAAAGCCTGCAGAGGCTATCGTCATCTCCGTCTGTCACAAGGTTTCGGTCTTCTTCTTCATCCTCATATAGAGGTACCGGTAGAGGCTCGGTCTCCTGCGTATCACTCAACACCGCTTCATTGGCCTCCTATGGCACGAATCCTGCCTCTGCCAGTGCGTCACGAAGCTTCCTCAATCATTTCGCCACGGCTCCAAATTCTGCTCTAGGCACACCCGGGCTGGATACTCCATACTATATCACGAGCAGTGGCAGATGGACGCCGGTACACCATGGAGCTCCTTCGCCTACTCCTCGTACGCCATTATCTATATCTGTTCCTGCCGGACATCAGATTGAAAGTCCTATTCCGGCCGAGGATTACTTTTCGCTGCCAGTCCGCAAAGTGACCACAAAACCTAGAACCGGATTCGATTTCTGGCGCGATATGCCTTTCGAACTACGCATGCATGTTTTAGCTATGCTCGAACCCAAAGAGCTCGTCCGCTGTTCGGCAGTCTCGAAAGCATGGCATAAGATGTGCTATGATGGTCAACTGTGGTACAACCTCGATACGCAAGCATTCTATAGAGACATTCCAGCAGAAGGACTTGCCAACATCATTAAGCAAGCGGGTCCCTTCGTGAAAGACCTCAATTTGCGCAACTGTGTTCAGCTGTGGAAAAAGTGGCAGACATCTGGATTAATCGATGCTTGTCGTAATCTCGAAAATCTCTCTTTGCAAGACAGTCACATTGACCGCAGCTCTGTGCATTCATTTCTTCATCAGAACATAAACCTTCAGCACATAAATTTGTCCAACCTGAAAGATATTACGAATAGCTCAATGAGAATCATTGCGGATAATTGTCCGAGGCTGGAGATACTCAATGTCGAGTGGTGTGCGAACGTTGATACTCGAGGCCTTCGCTTCATTATCGACTCCTGTAGCCAGCTACGAGAATTACGAGCTGGCGAAACCCAAGGATGGGACGATATCAGCTTTCTTGACCTAATATTCGAGAGAAACACACTTGAACGATTAACACTGCCTGGATGCGAAAGCTTGCAGGACGAGTCTCTTGCAGCTATCTTCGAGGGCTCAAACAGCGAAACTGACTACACATCAGGTCGACGTGTTGCTCCACCACGAAACTTCAAGCATGTTAACTTGGCTCGATGCTATAACATTACTGATACTGGCCTTCAGAGCCTTGTAAACAACGTGCCTTACCTAGAAGGTTTGCAAGTTTCAAAGTGCAAGGAGCTTACGGATGCATCTTTGAGAGCTTTACTGCCTACGACACCTTTCTTGACGCATCTCGACATCGACGAACTCGATCTACTCACGAACGCAACATTGCAGGAACTTGCTCAATCTCCATGCAAGAAAACTTTACAACATCTTTGCATAAGCTATTGTGACAATCTTGGCGATTCTGGGATGTTACTGGTTGTTAAAGCTTGTCAGAATCTCACCCACCTCGATCTCGACAACACTAAGATCTCAGACCTGACCTTAGCCGAGGCTGCTGCACAAGTAAGCCAACGACCAGCAGCACCTCAAGTGTTGCGATCCATTACATGGAATGGTACGAGAAGCCCAAATAGCGGTCTTCGGAATAATAGACGAGCTTCTGTACGAGAGCGCTTGGAGCCATCGAAGCCCAGAATTGGACTCCACATGACTGTCTACGATTGTCCAAATGTCACTTGGACTGGCATTCGAGAAGTTTTATCACGAAACGCAGAAGTCAGACAACCACCGCAGCCTCTCGATTTGGTCCAAGGAAGTCCTGTCGACGGGGGATTCTGCTCACCCAGTTCTAGTCATGACTCACTCCTGGACAATGTGGAACAGACAGAGGGGCTTATGAGTTCGCGCGAAGATGGGCTACACGCATTTCCAGCTTTTAATGCGTCCACCACAAGCTCAGTCCAGTCCAAGCAGATTATTGGTCTCAAGGTCTTTCATGGCTATCAACAAACGGTTCAGGAGCACACACGAAGAGTGCTCCGTGGGGATTTTGCAGCAGCATCCCGTCTGGAACGTAAGTGGGCTGGATATATGATGGCCTCAGAAGAAGCTGGAGCTGCGCTCGGTGTGGGCACAGGAGGAGGTACTGGGAATATCAACGCACGACTTGGCGCACTTGGATTGGCTGGTAACAGAAGACGACGTCGCAGAGTGAGGGAGCTGTCGAACATGCATGCCGACGAGACTGCGGAAGGGCTTGATGGTGGAGGAGGTGCGGAGGGTGGTGGTGCCGTCATTGGACGCCGGCGAAGGGCGAGGACAGCAGGAGGTTGTATAGTTATGTAACATTGTGACTGTATTGGAGTTTCGGAAGCGTTGATGAACATATTATTCAGAGTTGACAAGTATTCACTTGGGTATGTAGCAACTTAAGTACTGTACAGTACCCTTAAAACTGAGCACCCTGAGAGAGGAGATTAGTGATATCCAAATTTTGAATCACGATTTTGTCGTCTGCCACAACGACCTGCCTTACACCTCTTACCTTTTCTATCCCCCTCAGAATGCCACGACCACAGCATCAGGTACCACTTGCCTTCCTCTCTAGACCATCAACCTCTACGTATTCTGCGTCACTGCCACAATGCGTCTCCCGCGATTTTTCCTCCGGCACTACTCTTTCGGCGCGAAATGGGCGAATGTCAATGGCCCGCCGCACGATGTTTAGGTGGCTCGAAGGTCCTGGCAAGCAGCTTAAGTATGCTCGTCCGGGCACAACGAATTACCTCGGAGCATATGACAAAAGTGGTCGGTTCGTAAGAGGCTCGGGTTCAGGGAGACAAAATGGCGAGGATGAAGATGCGGATGTTGAGGATGAAGATGCAGATCAGGACAATGAGCCTGCGTCGCTGGACAACGACACCAGCAAAAAGATTAAAAGCGGACTTGCACCAGAAACACAAGAGGATCTACGACCGTTCCCTCTGAATCGTTTCTTTCGTAGCGAGCCTGTACTCAGTGAAGAATTGAGGCATGAGATTTTTCGACGAGTTATAGAAAAGAACCAGTCTGCACGCGAAGTGAGCATTGCCCTTAACGTAGAGATGGCTCGTGTGGGTGCTGTCGTGCGATTGATGACTGTCGAGCAAGACTGGATACGGCATGTAAGTGTTCAAACTGTTCCTCTTCTCTCCTTCCTTTTGCTTTACCATGATGAGAAACAACAAAAAATTCGATTAGTCTTCAAGACACCTACATGGTTACAAACTTGCTTTCGCTTTACCTCACTGATATTATACCTCTTGTTGCAAACTCTGCCAGAACACCGTGATGTGTTTGACAACCGCTAATATAGTGCATTTATTACTACAGGGTAAAGAGCTGGCCCGCCCATATCAAGCCGCAGTACTATCGATGGTTCCAACAACACCTTTCGACCCTAAAGGCCTTCGCCAACCACGTCACGAATCTATCAACGACCTTCCCGTACATCCAGCAACACAAATACAGATCTTCCATCCCACATCCGAATCGCGCCAATTCACTCGAGTAGATGCCGGCAAAGTCTTCCACCCATCCTTGATGCCGGCTGACGAGCGGATACCGCATCCTGAAATGATTGAAGCTATTAAAGATAGAATGAATGGAATGAATGTTAGAGAAGTCAAAGAAGCACAGCAAGCGCGGATTGACGCTATGGCACAGAAGAGACGGGATGCGGAAGCTAAGAAGGCTGAGCAGTTAGCACGTAGCACGACTGTTGTGGAAGGAAAGAGGTGGGATTTCAAATTCGTTGACTGCAAGGTTGATGCTACTGGTAAGGAAGGCAGATCACCTTCTGGGGTCGGGTGGCGATATGGATTCCCTCACGAGGACAGGAAGAAGGGTCAAATCAAGATTCAGACAAAAGTCGAGTACTGAGTCTGAGATATGTATAACTAGTTCGTTGTGTATAGTAGATGTCGTAATGATACCCAAGATGCTTCTATGCGAAGCTATCATGCATGAAGATGTGGTCAAGACTTGTTTTTTACCATATTGACTCAGTCCCAATCGGCTCGGAAAAGATACAGCTATCATGTCCGCAGTGCCAGGAGCCAAACAACATAATACAACAAGGCAGAGGTTTTCTACACTCTCCAAAAGTATGAAGCACAGCATGGTACATTATTTGAGTGAATGAAGGGAAGCTTTAGATTTTGAGCCAATTTCTTTTTTTGTTTTTTACCTATCAAAGAAGAATCCTTCACCAAGACCAGCCTGGATCAGGAAACCTCAAGGATTACTTGTATCTAGCCAGCCCTGCCCAACAATGCAACCAAAACGCCTGATCCCGATCCTTTATCCCTCCTACACCGAACATTTTGTCGTTTTCAGTTTTTCACCGAACTTTCATCCATCTCACTCTCATAACAGGCAAGAATCAGAACTCGAAGTGGTCAAAGTCCTTGGCACCAGCCACAGTGGCGGCCTCGCTTGTGAAACCCATGTGTGAGCGAGCAGCACGGTGCTTTCTAGCATATTCGTCGTCACACTCCTGTACAATCTCGTCGTACATTGTGACGACCCCAGTGGGGGAGATGAGTAGATACTCCGGGGCCGATCGTTCCCTGCTAACAGAGAAAAGACGATCAAGGCTCGCAGTCCAAGGCCACAAAGGCGAAAGCTCCTGGTGCTTGCGCCAAGGAGGAGTACCGTAGCCACGAGGCTGGGTGGAGGGTGCAGACAAGATGGTGCTAACGACAGCTTCACCGGAGACACAAATGGATCGGTTGCGCACTGTAAGGACAGGAAGTGCAACCTGGTCCCAGCGAGTGACATCGGGTCTGAAGATCTTCATGGCAATCTTTTCGCGTTCGATGTTGTCGCCACACTTAGCAGGGACATTGCCGTTCTCCAGGTTACGCTGGTCCTCTTCGGTCCACTCGCTCTCCTGATCAAGACCCGAAGCAATCAGTACGGCTTCGACCTGTTCCAACTTCTCAACGAGTGCTTCCAGATCAGTCATCTTGCCGCAGATGCGCTCGAGGAGTGCTTCTGCTTGGGTGGCACAGGCACGGAAGAGGACTATGGGTTCGTTGGTCTTCATGGCTGTTTCCATGCGGGTAAGCATGACGCCGAAGTGGTTGAAACCCCGTGGTCCAAGAACGGGAGAAAGGTCATAGACACCCAACTCACCTTCCTCGTTACCCTCGTTATCCTCGTCAAGAAAGTGTATCAATGCGGAGACCTCAGGCAAGTACAAACACTGGACGGTTCGCACAGTGAGGTTGTAGAGCTGGTCGAGACGGTCAGTAGCTTTGACCCAGCGTGTCCAGCAGAACTGAATAGCGCCGTACAAAGCATCGTAATGAGAGACTTCAGCAAGCCCATACTGAGCTTTCTCGACGGTGTGATCGTACCCATCGCCAGCGCGAGCCTGACAGACGGCCAGAGGACAAGGTCCCATGGTGAAGATCTGCATCGGCTCGAAGTTGTCTTCACTGTTCGCAAGGTAGTCGGCGAGCACGTGCTGAGTGATGATTTCGTTTGAGATCCTTGGTGCAGCAGCGTGTCCGCACGCGAAGCTCTCGGTAATTCCGTGTGGAACGTTGGTTGAAGACATGTTGTTGTATGTCTCTGTTCGTCGAAGTTTTCAGAACCGTCGACAGGAATAAACAGAAAGGATTGTCGAAATATGAACAGGAGTGGTAGGTTGAACAAAAAGCAGGCGTAAGATACAAATGAAACAAATATCGAAGTTGAACTGCCGAGAGAAAGTGGTGAGTATGGCAATCGGCGAGCTTTTATAATGAGAGAAGATTGATGTGACAATAGCATTGTGTACTCGAGTTTCAGTCGAGTCTCAGATCTCGACAAAGACTCGAGAATGATCTTTGTGTTTCATCTTAAGACGCCTTGAAGAAGTCTGCTCAAAGGAACACAAAAGACAGCATCGAAGGATAACAAAGAGACTTCGATTGTACACCACGTTTGTTCTGTTTCTGCTTTACCAGTGCATGTGCACGTGCTCACTGGAAACAAGGACCGTCTTGTCTTTTCGTACACATTCTTTCTCCTGATGCCTAAAGTCTTTATTCATTTTGAGCTCACAGCACACGAAGAAGATGTGCCTGCACCTCAGCCTGCAGGATTCGTGTGCAGAATTATTTACACTCTCCAACTGTATCCTGCACATGGCATCACACTCTTTGTTTCGGCGTTCATTATCCTTGTGCTCGCAATCGAGTTCTTGCCTACATTTTTCAACGGCATTTTGTCAAGAACGTAAACAGTCTCAAACCACATTTGAATATTACTGTGTTACTCCGCTCAATTCACAATAGGTCCTTGAAAGAAAACTTGACACAAAAAGATGTGGAGTGGATATGTGCTGCGACTGTGCAGTTTCTGAGGTACAAGACCATTACCTATACAAAGAGTGTGCTAATGAATCCTGGCTTTATACAAAAGAGGAGCGTAATGATCGAACAAAGAAAGTTAACAAAAGAACGCCGTCCGAATGCCAGATATTCAAGAGAAAATATGCATGGACCGAGATGCTCACCAACACCTCGGCCGAAAGGGTTGGACAAAGCCGGAGTCAGGTTAGAGGGCAGAAGCTACCTCCCACCTACCTCAAGCGGCGGTGGTGGATAGTTTTGTTGCGCATACTCGTAGTCGTCGTACGAACGCCGCCGGCCCGGATTACGGTAGGGTGGCTGTGCGCCAGCCATAGGATCGAGATGAGAAGGCAGTGAAGCTGTATCATCATACCCATCTTCAAAGAAGTCCTCCTCTTCCTCCTCCTCTTGACTGTCTCCATCGTCTGGCGGATCGTAGCGAGGATCGTACGGTGGTTGATGCATACCTGAAGGAGTAGTAGGTGGATTTTTAGCAGTACCTCTGGCGCCTTTGCGGTTTTTCCTGCCCTTCGCCTTCATCTTCTCGAGTCTACGACGATTAATCTCCTTCGCTTTGCGTTCCCTCCTGTCCTTGATCTCATACTGCCTGATCAGAGCAGCTGGAGGCCTACCATATATGCTTTCGTACTCGCAGAACTCGCATATATACATATCCTCACGTTTCGGCGGACTAACGCGGTTATTATACATTTGTCGCTCTCTGCGTTGCTGCGCAGCCATACGTAGAGCGTGGCCAGGTCGACGTGGCTTGGGTGGTGGCGCTGCTTTTTGATTGGGTGGGTACTGACCGCCTTGTGGATTGGGAGGATACGACTGGTTCGGATTATGCGGAGGTACTTCATTTGGTGGCCCGCGTTGATTCGGCACGGCCGATCTTGATGGTTGAGGCGGTAGTGGAGGAGCTCGACCCATCTTATGAGCTGAATTCGAAGGATATTCGAAGGTAAAATCTTTGAGAGCCTCTGATGCCGGAGGTTGTCGCTGCAACAGACTGACGTTCTCCTGCGCGGTAGCGGTACCCAGCAATCTATTCTCTGCGGCGTTTGCAATTGCAGCCGAAATGATGCCTTGTTGTTCTGCGTGATCGAGTGGGTATGTCAGACTCCGTCGCAGACCGTAATCGAACCTGTATGAAGTTCGAGACACAGTCTCAGGATACCACTTACCACTCGAGATAGCATTCAAGCCATTTGTGGAAGCACCCAAAGGCCTTCGATCATGCGCATGTCTAGCGGTTGCCCGACTGTTCCTGCCTCGCCCAGCACCGGAGATTCCTACACCTGACGACCCATATTGATGATAGCCACGGTCTGGCACGGAAACGTCAACTGACTGAATTGGTATGCTCATGCTGAAGCCATCGATTGGAGAAGTATCGCCGAATGTTCCTGGTAAAGGAATCTTTCTCTTCTTCTTGTTGTTAGTGTTCTCAAAAGATTCATATCCGTCAGCTGATGATGTCGAAGACTTGGGTTGCGGTGTTTTGGAGCCATGTACCATACGCTCTGCGAGCTCTCTCGGATATTTTGCCATCCTCTCTTGCCACAAAGGTCTATCCAGAGCCTCCTCTTTCAGTTCTGCCTCCTCCTCGCTGTCCAAAGAGTGATCTCCCCCACAATCGCACACGTGCTCATGATCGTGGTCGTGGTCGTGGTCATGATCGTCGTGAAGAGGATAATGAGGCATATGAGCACTACGCTCGTTCATGTTTCGTGGCGATCCGAACAAGGACGGAGATGAAAGCGGTAAAGGAGGGAAAGTGATCGACCCTGCTTCTTCGAGAGACAACCGCGATTTCAGCCGGCGGCGTGGAAGGGGACGGATTGGCCGATGAGGATAAACCGAGGAAGTGTTGTCGGGCGAACGAGGACTAATGGCCGCTTGAGATGCCCACTCATGACCTATACTCGAAAAAAAGCTGTTTCAGCAGATATTCTTCATAAATCACCAACAACAAGCGTCGACTCGTTGACCTAGCCATCCTTCTTTGGCAAGTCCACAAGAAGTATCATACCGGCCAGTGTTGCCATTGTAGGCAGAGGGTTTGGGATGGCTACAGGGCGACTCTTGCCTGCCGGCAGAGGCGCAACTGTAGAAGGATTGAGTGATGGCCGCTTCGAAGGAGGATCCAAGTCCACAGAGGCAAATGATGCAAATGATGGCCACAAGCCACAGCTCGAGGATGGCCCTTCACCATAAGATAACCGGTGGTGCGGAAATGACCCTGGAGATTATCTAATCGCGCATCCTTTTCGAATCTTCGACTAGAACTAAGGTAAAAGGTAGCGTGGGTAGATATCAACATGGGTAAACAACAACGAAACAAGCCGATACCATACTCGCTTCACCCTGTATGTGCTGGCCTGCGGTACCACCAGGAACGCTACAAGCCCGAAAAGCTTTCCGGCTAACGCTATGGCTGTAACAGACTTCAGACGACATTATGATACCAGACAGAGACTCGTCTACGGACCGAGATCCCAGCGGTTGCACGTGTGACGATGATCAGTAGTTCTACCAGCTGGAGGTAATGTGGGAGAATTGGCTGAAGAGAGAGCATCAAGAGAGCATCACACTTCAACCTCGCCAGTCTCCAGCAACACACCCTTCCACTCTGAATTGTTACCCATCACTTGATCCTGCTTAGTATCACAGTCTGTATCCCTTCTCCAGGATAAAGCACGCCTCTTTCTGCGGAGACTTTTCCTAGAAATACACCAGGACGGTGTATTTCCAGCAGTCCTCAGCACGTCAGATCCCAAATCTCTGTGGGCAACATCAGACAGAGGCCGATAACGACTGAGATCACGACTTCCACCTCGCGGTAGTGCTCCGCTCGACCCTTTGTTGACCACCGTCTCAGAGTCGACCGAGCCATCCTGACGCAATTAGAGGCACTCTTACGAGCAGCAGCAATCACAGTGACAGCCGGCCAACCTTTTCACGGGTCGGGTACCCACCCTGCAGTCTTCTCTCATTCTGCGCGACCTTCGAAGCAATGGATCGAGCCGACACAGAAACCCGCCAGACTAGGCAGCGAAGACGTGAACAAGAGCCACAAACAGACGAACAGCAACTGCTCGAAGATGAGAATACCATAGAAGAGGGGGACGACGAGGAAGTCACACGATGCGTATGCAGACGCCTGGAATACCCTGGCGCACCAGTACCGGTCAATGAGGCAAGCAGGAATTACACCCCCAAAGACTCGTCTTCCCCAACCAGTGCGGAAGCCGCTGGAGACATGTTCATACAGTGCGATGGCTGTAAAGTATGGCAACACGGAGGTTGTGTGGGTATCATGGACGAGTCCATGAGTCCTGAAGAATACTACTGCGAGGAGTGTAAGAAGGATTCGCACAAAGTCATGACTGGTATTAGAGGGTAAGACTTTCCTTGATCAAGTTATAAATGATCATCTACTAAACACAAGTCTCTAACGCAGTCAACGATATTCTCGATACCTTCCTGTTTTTGATCTTTTCAACACCAGCGCCAGTGCCAGTGCCAATGCCAAACCAACTCGAAAAACACCACCAGCAAAAGAGCCTGACGCCAGAGCCTCGAGAGATCCAGAGAGCAGAAACGCCAATGCCATCGCGCTCAGCAATGCAAAGAAACGGTCTACCATGAACAGCCGAGCAGCTCTGGATGAGGAGGAAGCTCTAAGAAAAGCCATTGAGGAGAGCAAAGTGCAAGGCACTCTCAGTACAACTGGGAGTAGCATCAAACGAAGTAAAAGAAGTCGCGATGAAAGCGAGGAGTATGTCACGAAAGATGCGCCCACTGATGACCATAAACACGACTGACACAGCTATTTAGCGCGAAACAAGATTTAAAGAGACGAAAGACTGCATCTGATCCCGACTCTCCCCCAGAAGTCGACGCAAACGGAGGCGCAGAAACAGACGACGAAGAACAAACGAGCAAGAACAAAGTCGGGGCATTGTCAAGGAAGTCGCGCGTAGTCTCAGCACAGGTGCAGCGTGAGAAGGAGAAGGAGTTGAAAGAGAAGGAGAAGGAAAAAGAGAAAGAACGCGTGGAAGCTGCTAGTAGGAGAAAAGGACGCGCAGAAAAACGTCATGCCGAAGGTATATGGGTTTCCACAACGTTTTATCATTGTCGAATCACGAGTCTGACACCCAAACAGAAGCAGAAGCCGCTGAAGAAGCGCTAAGAAACACGCCCATAGTACCTGCAAAAGCTGTCACGGCTGCACCTAAGCTTGTCAGACAAGTCACTACACCCAAGATACCTGCTACTGGCACACAAACCACATCAACCGCAAGTCCATCACATCGCAAGAATGCTCGAACACAACCAAAAAGAGGTCGTATTGGCAGGAACCAATACACACGAGATAGGGATGCGGCAGAAGATGCAGCAGGATCACCTCGACTGCTCCACTCAAGGGATGGAGAAGAAGATGGCAGTACAGCTGCCACCACAAATGGCCGAACCATCAAGCCGAAACAAATTAATCCCAACAGGGTCAGCATGAACGAGCTGAAGAAGCGAGCTGCTGGCATGCTAGAGTTTATCAGCAGAACTCAGGTTGAGCTGGCAGCAGAGAAACCGCCGCCGAATGCAACGATGTCGCATGCAGCCACTCTGACAAGCAGACCACCACTGGGGCGCACAGCATCTATCAAGGGATGTAGCAAGCTGAGGAGGGAGATTGATGGTGACGAAGAAGACCGAATAGACGAGGTCGGATTCAAAGGAATGAATAGCCACGACATGCTTGACGCCCTCACCCGTCGGCTAGTGCACTGGCAGAAGGATCATGGCAAGTGGGGAGAGAAGACATGAAGGACTACATGGATCTTGGTCCGTCATTTTGTGGCAAGATTTGTCAATAATGTCGTCTTTATGTAATCTCATGAACATTACCTTGATACTTTGTCAAATGGGACTATCCACAATCCATTCACAGTCGGCTCAGAATTATGTTGCCTCGCGGAGCCACATCACAGCCCTTGAAGGAACTACAAGAAGTAGAACAAATTATGAGTAGGAAGTCTGAAAAATGATAAACAGCGGAGTGCTCGCCGAAAACTCGGCCATGCGTGGAGGCTCAAAGAGAGTTTACCGCGGGCCCGTTGCAGATCATGTCGTCAACGTCTCGTCTTTCTAGATCTTTGGCATTTTGCCCCCCTCGTCGAGCAGTGCAATATAATAGTAGCTTCCATCCTCATTCGCGCTCTCTCTTCATCACCACTGTCATCACCCAGACATCCCATCATCTACTCTTTTACACATCATGGCACCCTCAGCAGTCACCACCAACGCGGGCCCCGACGGTTCCAGGCCCGGTGACATCCACCGTAACTACCTCGATGACCGAATGGCCCGCGATGAAGACTGTCTATACACCACCTCCAATGGCGTCCCAATGCCCCACCCAGTATGTCTGGAATACACCACCTCCAGCACAGACAACATACTAACGCACAATCATAGTACGAGACACAGCGTGTAGGCGAGAACGGACCTCTCCTCCTCCAAGATTTCCATCTTGTCGACCTCCTCTCCCACTTCGATCGTGAGCGTATTCCCGAGCGTGTCGTCCACGCCAAGGGCTCTGGTGCCCACGGTTACTACAAGACGACAAACGATGCATCCGACCTTTCCATTGCAGACATCTTCCAGGGTGGAAAGTCTTGCCCCATCTCCATGCGTTTCTCTACCGTAGGCGGAGAATCCGGATCGCATGACTGTGCTCGCGATCCTCGTGGTTTCTCAATCAAGTTCAGAACTGGTAAGTGCCTTCCTTGGGTCCTTTCCGGTCTTCATCTTGCCCTTCGATCATTCTGCTTTGCTATGTACAGGAGACTAACATTTTCTTTCAGAGGAGGGCAACTGGGACATGGTTGCGAAGTAAGTTTGATGGCGGTCATAGACATGAGAAGCTATCAAGGGCAATATGCTGACGATTATGTAGCAACACTCCTGTATTTTTCCTGAGAGATCCCGCCAAGTTCCCTCACTTTATCCATACCCAGAAGCGCGACCCCCAGACACATTTGAGTGGAACTGATGACTCGACAAGATTCTGGGACTACCTTTCTCAGAACCCAGAGTCTATCCATCAAGTCATGATTCTCTTCGGTGATCGTGGTATTCCGGACGGATACCGATTCATGCACGGATACGCTGGTCACACCATGAAGCTCGTCAACAAGGACGGTGACTGGGTCTACACACAGATGCACTTCAAGTCTAAGCAAGGCACAAAGTTCATTACCCAGGAAGACTCCAACAACTACTCCCCCGACTACTCACAGAAGGATCTCTTCGAGGCCATTGAAAGAGGAGAATACCCTGGTTGGGATCTGGAGGTTCAGACCATGACACCCAAGCAGGCTGAAGAGCTATGGGAACAGAAGAAGGTCAACGTTTTCGATTTGACCCACGTCTGGTCTCAGAAGGATTTCCCTCGCCGCAAGATCGGTGAGCTCCACCTTACCGAGAACGCGAAGAACTACTTCGCCGAGATCGAGCAGATTGCCTTCAACCCTGCC